>Ga0210406_10000319_pt1 | contig 69279 bp, 59 predicted proteins | sample IncBWC30MmetaG_FD_155454 | JGI IMG/M metagenome (GOLD analysis project Ga0210406, IMG submission 155454) | Forest soil microbial communities from Barre Woods Harvard Forest LTER site, Petersham, Massachusetts, United States - Inc-BW-C-30-M | ecosystem: Environmental > Terrestrial > Soil >...
ATCTGCCGCGATCACGGACATGGGCGGCCGCTTGCGTTCATAGGTGCAGAGTTTCAGAACGACCATTATGTCTTGAGGCTTTAAAGGCATGCCCTTATTCTACATTCGCGATTCGCGAATAGCGAATAGAGAATGCAGCCGAGCTTTCAGCTTGGGCTGCCACACCGCCGTCGTGCTTCACATTGTTTCTCGAAGCTGACCTCGGGACCGAGCGGGCGACGGTGTGCTTCCGGTGAACAATATAGGTCTGATGTCACTCAAGCACCACTTCAGTTTCTTTTCTGAAACTATCATAGAGTCTCCCGCGACCGGCGACCAGTTTGGTCTTACTGGTGGTAGCAGTACAAGCGTATTGAGCTTGCGCAAGTGTGTGCCGCCGCGATGGAAAGCGGTGAGCAGTGGCTGTCGGAGGCGGCAAGCACGACACTCAGGCGACGTTTAACTAAACCGCCAGGACACTTCTTTCTGGGTGATTTTTCCCATGTCGCCGAGTAGCCCGGACACTGGGTCCACTAGCTCGATGAGGTTGCTGCCCTCTTTGCCGCCTCGGCGGTTGAAGGAGATAAGAATGTTGTAACGATGCGCCGGGAAATGGCACTATCTCTGAAGAAACAATCATCCCACGCGAGTACTTTCGTCGAATCCATGCATGGAACACTTATGTAGGAACGTTGCAGCGCGTTCGCTCGTCGGAAGTAATGTGGGAAGCAGCCATGAACCGGCGAATTGTCCTTTTGGCCTTGTTTCTCTTGACCGCGGGACGGTGAGGACTTCGCGCAAGTTCAGCCACTCTGCGGCTTCACTAAACGCACGTCCATAGCTGCAGTCACGGTCTCGTAAGAGATACCGAGGAGCGCTATCCCATGGGAATGCGTCGAGAAGTGATGAGCCACCCATTCCGCTGTCGGATTGGCAGTCACGGCGAAGTGGGACCGGGCGCCGGCGGTCATGGGAAAGAATCAAGAAGACAAAGAGCAGACGGAATGAGGCTGTCGGGACTACGAAGAAATCCGTCGAAACCAGATCCTCCATTGTGGTTTTTCAGAAATGTCTTCCAAGTCTGCGAAGACGGTCGACGATTTCGGACCATGTACTTCGCGACGGTGGCCTGGGAGACCACAATGGCTAGTTTGAGCAACTCACCATGGATGCGGGGAGCGCCCCAACCAGGGTTGGCCACGCTCATGTGTCGGATGAGATCGCGTGCTTCCTTGGGTACACCAGGACGACCGCGGAGGGTTCGACTCTTCCAGGCCCAGTAGAGCCGGAAACTTCTGCGGTGCCAGGCGATGACGGTCTCAGGTTTCACGATCAGCAAGGCAGTGCGCCAGCCGGACCACAACCGTGATATCCAAACCCAGAGAACGCGGTCGGCGGGCTTCAGGCGAAGCCGACGGTCACGGTTCGACCGCTGCAGCACAAGTAATTGGTGGCGAAGCACCAGGATCTCCGCGTGAAGCGCAGCGCGAGTCCGCAAGCAGTTTATTACAGAGCAGGCAAACGAGAAGAAGAACGCGAACATGGTTCCGACAGGCTAACGCGCACGGGTGACAACCTCAACCGTTTCAACAACGACGGACTTTCTGATATGGACAGGTTTATTTCGATGCTGTGGGTGCGGAAGTTGTCACTTGTTCGCCGGAATGCGAGGTTCAGCGATCAATCAACTAAGGCTTGGCGTTTTGCGGGAAATTCAGAATCGGCATAGGGTGAGAAGGAGATTTGCCCCGCATTTGCCTGCAGGCTAGCTCGCTTGCTCTACGCGGAACCCGGGGCACTGGGCGAATATCCGGCAGAGACCGACTTGCGGTAAACCGCAAAATAGTAGGCGATTGCACCAACCCAGTTTAATAGGAGCAACATTACGAACCAAAATCTCTTTGTCGAGGAAGGTGAGTGATCCAAACGAAGCCAATACCAGCCCATCCCAATCCAAAGGTAGAGCGCCGCCAACGCTCCCGTGACCCCAACCACTGTGCCCAAGACTTCAAACACCGTCCCCTCCTGCACGAAGAGCCTTCCCCGAGATGACAACACGATGTTGGCGATCACGCCCAACAACAGGAGCAGCGCGCTGATCTCGGCAGAGACAGCGAACAGCATTTTGAATCGTGGCTGTTGAAGCCAGTGTTTTTCGCTCAAAGCCGAACCCTTCACAAACGTATCCTCCGCGCACAAGAAAAATGACGGCAACCACTTCACTTATCGGGATTAAATAGCTCCTTTACCTTGTCAAAATCGACACCGACCTCGATCCCGACGCTTATAAAGACTGCGTCAACCTCCGCACCTAGGCCAATATCGCCCTTGGACAGCGTACCTTCAGCTTTTTCAGTTCCGAAGACCAAGGACGAGGGGTTTTCAACTTCATGATTGGCCAGAGGTTGGCCATTCTTCACCGTTACGTCCTCGGTAGACGTTTGCGGGCCTATTACGACCTTGCCAATGTTCACACCCGCCTGTGCCTCCTTTGTGGATGACACGGTCGTGCCCTCTGTCGTCACGGTCATTGTCGACTTTACATCAGCTCCAATCTTGGCACCCACTTTCAAAGGACTCTTGGCCTTCCCAATGTGCCCCTCGACTCCAACCTCCAGACCGGCTCCGACTGATCCCTTGGCATAAAACACCCCTTTGAGCTTCTGCCACCAGGATTTAGAGCCGCACCCATTGTTCCTGTCGTAGCACGCATGCCCATCCGGGTCCGCATGATTCGTCGGATCGCCATCCACATACGCATACAGATTCAGCGACTGCGGATCGCCCAGCTTGGCATACGGCACCGGCTCCGGCGTCACCGACCAGTCTGCCGTCAGCCATCGCCCTTGAACCGAAGAATAATACCGTGCCGGAAAGTCGTCCAGGTTCGTCTCTCCGTCCCGCTGCTTCCCGGTAAAGTACATTGGGCTGGGCTCGCCACCCACGCACGCCTGCCCGTCGCCGTAGGGCAAACCCTGACAGCTCTCGTACACAACGCCGTTCACATCGGTCCGCACTCGCTCCGTCCCCAGCCAGTCCGCGTTGTGGAAATAGGTCGTAGTCCCGCTGTAGGTCGCCAGATGCCGCCCGCCCACATACACTTCTTCCCGCGTCCATCCTCCTGACGTATTCACTTCCGCAATCTGCCGCCCGGCATGGTCGTAGACATAATCCACCGTCGCGCCCGCCACCTTCCGCACCCGCCGCCCCTCGGCGTCGTAGGTGTAGGTGGCAGTGGACCCGCCGTCCACCTGAATAATGCGGTTCTCCGCATCGTAGACGTAGCTGTGGTAGCCATCGTTCAGCATGTTTCCAGCAGCATCGTAAGCCACCCCGATCATGTGGTTGTTGGCGTCAAAGCTGTACTGCGGTGCCGGCCCCGTGCCCGCGGTCAGATCCTGCTGCCAGCGATTGCCAAAGCGGTCGTACAAATACTTGTAGCCCTGAGTGGCAGTGCCGTCCGGACAGTGCGCCGTGGCATTCCCCGCACAAGCGCCCGTCGCCAGCCGGTTCATCGCATCGTAAGTATAAGTCCAGTTCCCGTTGACGCTGTCCTCGGCGCTGAGCACATTCCCGTTGCCGGCATACCCCATATCGAGGGTATAAGCGGCGCCGGTAATATTCTGGTCCGCGCCTCCGGCCAGGTGAGACCCGGTTGAGGAACTCAAGCTGAACGATGTCGGGTTGAATTGACTGGGATCATTGGAGACCGCCGAGAGCGCCACACTGTAATCAGTGTCCGAGCCGGTGGCCACACTGGTGATGGTGATGACGCCTCCGCTGGAATGGGCGGTCACCAGCGTCCCATTCAACTCCGCGGCCAACGATGAAGCCAGGCTCGTTGCGTTGCTGCTTGAGTTGTAGGAAACTGAGGCCGTCAGCGATCCGCTGATGGTGATCTTGACCGTCCCCGAGTCGTAAGTGGTTGTGGCGTTCACGCCTCCGGTGAGCGCCGATCCGGAGCCAGATCCGCAAATCGAAGGGGGGTGGAAGTTGGTGGGGTCATTAGAGACACATGTAACAGCCAGTGGGTAGTTGCTGTTCACCCCGGTGACCTTCGCGGTCAATGTTAGCGTACTGCCACTGAGCGAAGAAGTTACAGGTGAAGAACTTCCGTTCAGCAAAGTGTTTAGGTCGTCCGCGACGTCTGTGTCGGTGTACCCATAGGTTGCCTGGGCAACGAAACCATTGACGGTCACCTGCACGTAACCGGAGTCGTAGTGTGGGATCGGACAGTTCGACTTTGGCTGACAGGGGTCCGTATAGTACACGCCCAAGGTTCCTCCCGCAGTTACAGTCCCCTTGCCCGGGGTGGCAGGATTGTTGATGCTCTTTTCGGAGCCACCAACAGTGACCGAGTCCGCACCCGGGGTGGCCGGGTGGTTGACCATCCCTGAACCTCCGGCCGCAACCGATTGCAGCCAGCCGCGTGGCACGTACGCATAAGTCTCATTAACGCCATTGCCGAGTGAAGCAGTCAATACCGATCCAAAACCGTCGTAATGCACTGCCGAAAACATAGTCGCAGGGTTGCCATTTTGGACGTAGTTGCTGGTCAGGGTTGTCGGCCGCTGCTCACGATTCACGGCATAGGTGAAAGTCGTTCCCACACCATTGCTCAGAGAAGTCAGGCCCCCGGCAAAATCGTAGCCAAAGGCAACCGGGAAACTGCTCGTCCCGCAATTCTGCGGCGTACATTCCCACTCATTTAGCACTCGGCCCATCGTGTCGTAGCTAAACACTGCGCCAGCATTCCCATTGGCTGAGGTTTCGTAGGTAAGGCGCCCGATTGGATTCTGCGGACTCTGCCCTGAAACCGAGCTTTGGTCGTATTGGAAGGAAGAACTGGGCGTGGCGCCGTCCGAGTAGGCAATTGCTGTAGTGCGGTGCAGCGCATCCGGGCTGTAGTTGGTGGTCACAGTCGTCCCGGCATTCGTCTGGTTCGGCGCGGGCCGAGTCCGGCTCGTCAGATTGCCTTCTGAGTCATAGCCGTAACTCGTAGTGCCCGACTCCGGATTGTTTGCCGTAAGCAGTTGGGAGAGGCTGTTATAGGTGAAAGTCCGGGCCGTCAGGCCACCCTGGGTGACTGTTTGAAGGTTTCCCAATACGTCATATTGATAGTTCGTGAGGAAGCCCGTGGCGGCAATGGTCTGTCCGCAAGATCCGGGAGCAGGTGTGATTCCTACTAGAAGTGTTGTGCTCGTCACTTCGCAAACCGAAATCAATCGGCCCAGGCCATCCACTTGGCTGACCTTCTGTGTCGCTACCGTGCCGTTTCCGGTTTGAGCAGCGATTGGGGGTCTGGGGCAAAGGGCAGGCGTTTGAGGCCTCTTGCCCCAGTTCAGCTCTGTAGAAGCTTCCGGCCTGAGCAGCAAACTCTTTCGGAGTTCGGTATCCCAGGCTGCTGTGGCGTCCTACGGTTTGGGATTCTCGTTCCCGGGGCTTCCTTTCTTAGCCGACCCTTTCAAATCAGCTATTTCGCCTGGGCCGGACTCTTCAAGCTCAATTTTGGGTTTCACCGCACCCGGGAGGGAAGTTACTTTCCATGCGCGGTAACCGATGAAAATAGGTTTGTCGAGTTTCAACGAATCTTTATTTTCAAAATCCCTGTGATAGCTGGGAGATAGCTTTATGGCCGTCAGGAGGGTTGCATCCAAACTAATTTTCTTTCCGTCCTTGTCGTAGAAGGAGTACGTTATCCCCTTAATCTCGAGCAAGCTCTCTAGGACGCGATTCTTCCTATTTGTCATGGTTCGTGCGCACTGACTGCCCGGCTGGAGTGTAGCCACGTACTCTTTTAGATCGTTACTCTCGATGTGACTCTCAGTAGGATCAGTAATCTCAATGCTTATCTTTTGCACACGGACGTCGTTATATGCTCCCTTCAAGTCAACGTGCGGGTCGAGCGCCCTTGCGAAAGACCCCTCAAATCCCACTGTACGATCCAACGTCCCGGTTCGATCAGTCAGGCCCACCGGTGCCGGGTCAGTCGCCTTTACTTTATCTGCCGGGATGCATTTGCTGCTCACAACAGATTCAAAGCCGGAGCTGTAATTCACAATTGTGCCAACCGAGACATTTTGTCGAGGGGGCACGAAGGTCACATATTTGTATGTTTTTAGGTAGTCCTGCAGTCCTTTTAGACCGTTTTGGGCGTAGCAGTTTGTAGCTGAGAGAACCGCGATAACCAAGAAAAATCTGTGTAAGCGGATCATGTGTCCTCCTAGTGAAGATTGTCGCACTCTGGGTACGAAGCTGTTGTGTTTTGAATCAGTGGGGTAAGGAACGACTCTAGCATCGTATCTGCCCTTTTCTGATCCATTTTCTCAACCAGACGCTGCAAGGCTCGCTCGGTGCCGAGGCGCTCCAGTAAAATATTCTTGCCGACAAGATTCTCTGATGCGTAGCCATGCTCAAGTCGCTTCAATCTCACCGCCATGGGCGGGTGGGTCGAGTTTCCTTCGACATACTCCCTGAGCCCGGCTTTTTCGTAAACGTCTACAAAGGTCTCAAAACCGAGACGCCCGAGCGAGAACGGTGCGTCGGTCTTCGGAGGGAGGTCCTGGTCGATTCTCCGCTCAATAGCGGCATCGCTTTCCTTCGCAGTCTGTTGGTCCGAAAGCTTATCGGGATCAAAAAATCCCGGCTCTATCGGATATGAATTTATCCTTAGCCGCTTTTTGGCCTTCTCTCGATCCTCTTTCGCTTGCCGGATGAGTTTTCGTTTCAGGTTGGCAGCCTGCGCCTCTCGCTGTGCAAAGTTAAACTGCTCGCCTAACCAAGAACTAGAAATCAACAACCCATAGTCATCTGCGCGCGTCTCCGAAGATATCGTCACTCCATACGGGGGACAGCGATCCAGCCAGTGGTGAGCGGCCTCGTGGGACAGGAGAAAAAGCAGAGCCTTCATGTAGTCGATCGAAGCCAGCTTGACGAGGCCATTAGCCGCCATCTTTAGGCCGTTATATTTTTCTCCCCGAATCGCATTCTCTGTGTTGTCAAGGAATTCTTGATAGGTAACATCTGGCGGTTTTGGCAAATGGATGGCATCAAGCAACTGCTCTTGCGACCTGATGTCTGGCTCAAACCCGCCAGAAGTCTGTTCCCGGACCGAGTTGATCCATATGTTCTTTATCAGCAACGGTGAAATTTGAATCGTATTTGTATCGAAACAGGCCCACGCGCCCATATCCGACTCCGGATCGAGCTTAGCCCTGAGATGTGAAAACCTGCGAGCGTGCTCAGGGCCAGTGTAGAGCTTGCGCACTACATTCACCTCGATTTGCCAGACAATATCCAGAAGCTTGTCTAAATCGTCCGTGAGTTCTGCCTGTTGGGCTTCCGTCAGATGTGGAGCTTCCGACCCACCGAGGGTGTCACTTTGCGTTCCAGTTACCCAGAATGCGGCGTGTTTCACAACAATAGACTGATTCATTGCAGTTACAGCCTCTTGAATGCCCTTATCCCACACCTTCTTTTCGGCGAGAAACTGTTTGCACTGCTCTTTCGGAGACTCTTGGACATCAGGGGACTCGATTGCGTCTGGGCTCTGTGAGGCGCTGTCTTGAGCCAGTCCCAACGGCACGAGAGAAAGCGCCATCGCTAACAAAGTGCAACCTGTGATGTTTGCGCCCTTGCTGATAGACACAACGAAACCGATGTAAGGAAAGAAGTCACGGATGGTACACGCGCAGATATGCGATGTCAAGGCAAATTCGTGCGCAGGCGAGAACCGATTTGCCAGGAAGTGTGCCATCGATAAGTGGACCCACTGCCGCATATGTATCGGGCCGCCAGTTAGCAACTAGGAAAGGCCGTGATTCTGGGAGAGCCGACGCTTCCTCCAGGAAAACACAATTAGCGACAGGCTTTCCACTCGCCTGCCCTAATCTGTTCGCACGAAGGCCCGAGGTCGGATACCGCCGTTCGTGATTGTTTTTGGACTATCAGCTGCCACCGACGGAGCTTGTCCAGTTGGTGAATACATACGGCAATGAGCATTGAGACGGAGTAGATCACTTTAGTTGTTTTCCGCTCGATCAAAATTCAGATTACGACCCTGCAATACAAGCGTCTCTGGGCCGACTAAATCTTCGCTGAGTCTTGCACCGACCTAACCGCCATCTGTGGCCGATAGAATTTCATCTGGTTGGGAAAGGCGATGCCACGGCTATTAGGTCCCCATGGCACTTCTCCTGTAACTGTGTCACCTATTTGCACGCCCAGTGGACAGCCTTTGCTGTCAGTACGGCCAGTGTAGATGCCCATGTGGGCGGGTTTGTCAACTTTAGGGTCCCCCGACCTTTGCACAATTAGGTCGCCAGCTCGGGCGTTTCTTGGGTCGGTGATCTCAATAAACCCCGGCGGTGGGTGGCCGGGCAAAAAACTCCACGCGAAGACCATCGGCAAGTTAACACCACAATGGGTAAGTACGACATGGACGAAACTACTGCAATCAGAATACTTTCTGTTTTCGGCACTCAGTTTTGTGCCGTATCGGTTAACGACACCATGGTATTTGCCGCCTTCACTGGTGAGCTCATGGGCGTAAGATGCGATGCAATTGCTGATTTCTACCGGAATTGGGTCTCCAAACTCTATCGTTGTAACCTCGACTAGGCGGGTTCCGTCGGCGTCTAGGGCCAATCGTTCTAGCGAACGTCTTTTCTTGCCGAAATAGTGATATGCCCCGTAAATAGCCAGGACTCCCAAAACCCCAAGAAATACTGGGACGATCGGATGATCAGACGCTGGCGGTGGTGGTGGCCCAGGTTGTGGTGTGGGTGGCGGCGGGGACGGCGGCGGAGTCTCTGGCGGCGTGTTCCGCGAGTCATCCGCTGGCGGCACCGGCGACGTGACCTTTGGTGGCTTGTTACGTGAGTTGCCGTTCAACGGCTCGGAGGGCGCTGCCTTTTGCGGCGTGTTCTGCGAGTCATCCGCTGACGGCACCGGCGACGTGACCTTTGGTGTCTTGTTACGTGAGTTGCCGCTCAACGGCTCGGAAGGCACTGCCTTTTGCGGCGTGTTCTGCGAGTCATCCGCTGACAGCGCCGGCGACGTGACCTTTGGTGTCTTGTTACGTGAGTTGCCGCTCAACGGCTCGGAAGGCACTGCCTTTTGCGGCGTGTTCTGCGAGTCATTCGCTGGCAGCGCCGACGACGTGACCTTTGGTGTCTTGTTACGTGAGTTGCCGCTCAACGGCTCGGAAGGCACTGCCTTTTGCGGCGTGTTCTGCGAGTCATCCGCTGGCAGCGCCGACGACGTGACCTTTGGCATCTTATTACCTGGGTCACCGCTCAACTGCTCAGAGGTCGCTGCCTTTGGGGGCGTGTTCTGCGAGTTGCCGATCAACGTCTCGGGCGGCTCAGGGCGCGGCGCCTGTTGTACGGTATTCGGCGATTGAGGTGCCTTGTGTCCGTGGCACCCACCGCACAACATGACGAAGTGCAACAGAACCAAACAGAGCAGACCACACTCGTAATTTCTCCGACTGTTCAAGGTCATCACTGCTTACGGTGGACCGAGCATATCCTCTAAGTTTTCGAGGAAGCCCTTTTTGTCGAGCAGATACTACCATGACCCGGTACCAAGTAAACCAAGAGGGACTAGGATGTTTCGAATTCGAAACGACAGGCAAAAAACACTTGATCGTTAAATAGCTGGCAAGATGCGATCCACCAATGCCGGTACCGAAAAACATGTACTGTTTGAGCCGGATGCAATTCCGGATCAAGAACACGGGTCAAGAATTGGGTCAAATCCCCGCCGAAAACCGCGTGGTTGGCGAAAAATTCCCATTTCTGTTCGATTTTCAGATCCACACAAAACTCGCCACCAATACGTCACCAAAACTAGGCTGTTTTGGGCGAATTTGAGATAGGCGGAAACAGAAAAGCAAGACAAGCAAAGGGTTTTAGGTGGTGTACCTCAAAATTGACAAGGTAGAGGTCGAATAGTTGACGAAAAAACAGGGTGTCGGCCAGGGTGTCACGGGCAGAGCATGACTTGAGTCCGATTTGGGTCCAGATAGCGCCGAACACCCCCTAAAACCATGATGCAAGACGCAGAACCGAGCTAAGCGAATGAAGTAGTTAACTCACTGGAACTGCTTCGGGACCAGGGGGTCGGAGGTTCAAATCCTCTCTCCCCGACCAATCTTTTCAAGCAGATGAACAGCACTTCTGGTTTCCCGTCTACAGCGGTGTAGTCGAAGTTGTAGACGGTGAGATCCTCAGAGATCAACATCCTATATTTCCAGTGCGTTTTGCAACTGAGACTCGAATTTCCTAAGCGATGTGTTACGAATTACGGCCCATCAGCCGGAGGCTCTCTCGGCCGTACGTGACATCTGATGATTGGAGTCGGCTGTGCGCGATTTGTGTGCCGGATTGTAGGTCATGCATTGGCAAGGTGGCATCTAGCTCCGTCTGGATCGTGAACGATAAAGGACCCGTTACCAGGTGACTGGAACCAGTCAGATTCTCGTGCCGCAACTTTAGGCGCTTGGTGTCTGGAACAAGTGCCTGAAGCGTCATGCCCGCCTGTACCGCAATTCTATCGAAGCTGGCCTGCTCAAGCTTCCTCATGGATTCAAGATGCCTGTCTGAAGAAGCCAGCTATCATACGCAGAGACTGTCAAACTTGCGGAGGAAGGCTTCCTGCAAGCCGACATTTGAAGGCAGCTCACTCTTGTACCATTTCACGAACTTCCCGAGCGCCTTCTGAAAATTGTCGCGGTACACAACTTTGAGATTTGAATCAATGATCTGCCCATTCTTACTTCTAGCGCGTATGGTCCATCCGTTTTTGGTGCGCGCTTCGTGAAGTAGCCCGCACCTGATGTTCACATAAAAGTCATGCGGCTGCTGTTGCGTGAACTCACCATTGAACGGTGTCCGATTTGCGAGGAAGGACTCGAACATCAAGCCACTGCTTGAGTATTCGTATTGCCCCACGGGTGGATTTCCGTTGCGACTGTAGATGTAGCTCTTTCCTTGGACGGTAGATTCCAGAAATTCAATCAGCGAGCACTGGATAGCGACAATTGAGAACCCTTCACCTTGACGTAGTCCGTTCGCCTGTAGGATTCTCAGCGGCTTCAGATAGCGATGCCATAGGCGGGCACGAAAATAGTCGCTATAGGCCTTTTCCCATAAGATGGCGTTTCCCCCCACAGTCAGCTTGCCCTTGAAAGCTTGCCAATCGCTGACCCTATTTTGTCCGGCAATGATGAAATCGGCCGGCAGGTTTGTGGTGGATCTGTTGCTCTTCATGTCGTGCCATTACGTCGCTTTTATCATTGTGTATCTTATTCGAAATTCGGCTGAAGTATAAAGCGCCACATTGGCAATTGCTTCTTTTCCAGATCCCTGGGAATAACAGGCGCAAGCGACGTAGGCTCCTTCAAATTCAGACGTGAAACCCGTCCTCCCTCTAACGTGAGGGAATTGTAGTGTTGAGAGTAGAGAGAGCTGACCCATCCAACGATTTCAAACCCTTGATTGGGAGTGATCTCCTCCGGAGATGAAGTGTGTATCGCGGCTACCGGCAAACTCGCTTCATCGAGTTCGATGCGCCCTCCGTCATACTCCCATTTGCCGTACATCATCAGATATAGGGCAATATTCCGCTCGGTTTTGTCCTCCAGTAATACGTCGCCCGCCCGCATTTCCACGCTCCCAATGCGCATCGATACGATTCCCTCCGGCGAGAGTGTCCGAGGTTGATCCACCGCCGCGACTAATTTCAAAGTCAACGGGTAGGTTGTGCCGATGCTGTAATCGCCGAGAACCGCCATCTCGTTTTGCTTCATCGCCTGGACGAATTCAATCTCCGCGTGGTTGCCACTGTGCGTGAATCGTTCGGGATCATTGAGAGTCCATTGGTTCCAGTGGGCCCAATAAATTGCAAACCGAAGCGGCGTCTTGACGATGTCGGCGTAACGCTGGAGAGCCAGTACGTCTTCGTTCCGAATCCGGTAACGCCTCATCGGGTCTTTTGAAAAGTGATTCTTCGTTTCAATAAGCCAGGATTCTCCTTTGGTTGCTACAACCCGAAAGTCGGGAATACGAATGTCGCCATCGCTTTGGTAGTAGCAGTTGCCGGCATCCTCCTCCTTCAACAGCCGGACATAATCCAAGCTTGCTACCATTCCTTGAAACATTGACTGGACTCTTATCCCGTGTAGCGTTCCTTCCGAATCGAGCGCGCGCGTCAGTCCGGAATCTACCTGTGACAGAAACGACTGCCGATTCGCGGGATCGTATATAGCGTTGCCGTCGGCCGATTGGAGAAGAGAAAATAGATTCAGCGTTTCAAGCTTTTGCGGCTCACGACCGAGTCTTTTCATATGGATTACTGCCCCTAAGCCACGTCTGTCGATGACCAATTCAGCAGGCGCTCCAGCATTGCCTGTGTTGCCTTTCCTCCGCGGTCGAGAAATGCGTCGGGAACTCCACCGCCGTAAAAGCGAACATTGGCCTCGCCGAAAATGTCCAGCGCAGCGCTGACGGCATGATCTTTCGGAAACTTGCGAGTCTTCAGGGCGGCCGGTCCATGCCAACCCGGATGGTCCGACTCCTTGCCGATGACCGTGCAACGTACCTGCTGATCAGTCGGTCCCTTGGGGCGTTGGCAGCTAGCAGAGAAAAACGCTCGATATATCACATCGTCCGGGGGCAATGAATATCCCATAAGAATAACGTGGTTCGCTTGCATCGTGGTGGCCCGAAGGTCGCGCTGGATTTCCTCGATGAAAGATGGCGGGCGGGACTTGAACGAGCTCTGCATGACGACTTGTGTGTGATGTGCGTAGGTCAAAGTGCCGCAATGGAGGCACCCCCGCACATCGATCAATCCTTTTTCCCGCTGGTCGCGCTCCTTGCCCTTTATCCAATCTGGGCACGGTCCAGTATCAAAGGCTTTGAGAGGAGGAGGTGGGAACAGGCTATTCGAATGAAGATCCCATTGATCGCCATGGAAAGCGGAAAGCTTTCCGCAATTCGGGCATTCCCGCCAGCACAGGCAGCCGTGTGGAAAGAGGAATTTTGCCAGCCTGACCTTACAGTCGCCCGCGGCCTGCTCGTTGAGCCGTTGTGCTGCGCCTTCATTCAGCGGATACCAAGGCCAAGTGGCGTCGCCTCGGCCTATCCGCCGCGCTGGAATCAGGTGACCGAAGTCGTGAAACAAGTGAAGCGGCAGCGGAGGAATTCCAATTTTCGGAACGTCGGCGCCCTTATTCAGCTTGCTGTTAGCGATGAACTGGACCCACAGGGCGATTGGATCGTAGTTTAAGCTTACGAACCCGACATCACCCTGATAGAACGCCGGCTGGTCGAGTCCGTGCCGGGAAAGATTCAATCCCTGGCTCTGCATGCCCTGCCCGAGCAGGATCGCGAAATCGAGGTATTTACTTAGAAGATCGCGCTTGGACGAAATGCATACTTGATAGTCAATGTAGAACAAAGCGATCAGAATCATAAGGAGCGCATTCTTCGCCCCTATGAGCCTTCGGGCATCGAAGAATTGCTGCTGTTTGTCACCGCTCGAAAGCCCCTGATGGGCTGGTGCGCGAACTCCGAACCCAGCCGGAATATGCATGTCGAGTATGTTGAACACGTCGTTGAGCTTGAAATTGACTGTGGAACTGCCCGGACAGATGCGGACCACGGATTTTAAGGCGGGCCAGTCGTAGATCAGGCGGAGCCCGACGATCCTCCCGCGAAGCTCGTCGTCGTCCGCGCCATCCCGCCAGTTTCGGCGCATGGCATCGATTTGCTTCGAGTTCGTGAATTGAATGCTGTCATAGGCTTCATCGCCGTCGCCGAGAATAGTGATCAGATCAAGCAGGGCGGAACGCCAGGGTTCCACGTCATTCGGACGGAGCGCTTCGGCAATGCGTTCCTCAACAGACTTGTCAGGGGCGTCCGCTCCGGTGATGCATTTGATGAACTGCGTCTGAGCGTCAGTCGTGCGTATTCCAAGTGCCGCGGTTGCGCCCGCGCCCCAAAAAATGATGTTTTGCGGTTTCGTCATACTACGTCCAGTCAAGCCATCGTCCGGAATTGGAACTTCTATCTTCATGCACTCGGCATTCATCCAGATTTCTATCCGAAGCCGCTCCGATTGAAATCGACAATGTGGGATTAATACGTCGCAAAGAAGCTGGTCGACCTCTCCGGATTATAGCCTCGCCGGTCGTAGAGCTTGGTGGTGTCGGCTCTGCGTGCCCAGCGGCGCGCTGCACGTCATCGAGCGTCGCCCCCTTTTCCAGTGCAGTTGTGATAAGGGGTCGCGCGCATCGAATGCGCCGAGTAACCCCGGTTTATCCACTACGTGATAAACCGGATTATCACGTACTGAGGATTAGGCCAAGGGGTTCGGGATGATGAGCGGGATTTTGTGTCAATGATGCGCGGAAGCAACTCGTGGCCATTGCGGAAGACCTACCCACTTTTACGAGCGGCCGCAAAACGAGGCCCGAGGACAGCTCGACATTTCGTGTGAAGTATTGAAGGTTAGCGAGGGATGCCGTAACCTTGCAGGCAGCTGAGTTCCTTAGGAGTAATGGATGCAGAATGCGCGCCCGCCCATCCATGTCTGGCAGGACAACGAAACCGACATCGATCTTTTGGGGTTCGATGTGCATGCCGATCTCATCAGGTCGGTTATCACCGACCAATCCGTGCTCCCCGTAACCGTTGGAGTATTCGGCGACTGGGGTGGCGGCAAATCCAGCATCATGAAAATGCTCCACAAGGAGCTCTCAAGCGAGCAGGCATACCCGGACGTAGTGTGTCTTTACTTCAACGGATGGACCTTTGAGGGATACGAGGACGCAAAGTCCGCCCTGCTTTCTTCAATTCTGATTCAGCTCGGAGAACACAAGAAATTTGGTCCGAAGACCAGAGATTGGGTCGTGAAGCTGCTCAAACGAGTGAAGTGGATGGAATTAGGGAAAATGGCTGTGAAGAATGTTGGCGTTCCTCTGACCGTTGCCGCGATAACCGGAGGTATCGGTGGGGTGCCAGCCGCAGCGGCTGCGGTGGGGAGTGCAATAGCAAGTGGTGTTGGCGGAAAGCAAGACGACAGCGGCGACGGATCAGCAGAAATCAACTGGTTTGATCTCATCGAGGCCAATCCTGAAAAGCCAGATGTAATGAGTGTAAGAAAGTTCAGGGACGAATTCGCCAAGATGCTGGCTAAGACAGGTATCTCGTCTCTAATTGTACTTATCGACGACTTGGATCGATGTCTGCCTGAGCGGTTAATCGAGACGCTGGAGGCGATTAAGCTTTTCGTAGCCGTCCCGAAAACAGCGTTCGTCATCGGCGCTGATCCTCGCATTGTGCGCCACGCCATTTCGACGCGATATGTCAAACGTCAGTTCGAACACACCGTTGAGACACCGGATGTTCGGCATGAAGAAGCGGGTTTGGTTCAGGACTACCTTGAAAAGCTGATTCAGGTGCCCTATCAGCTGCCACGTCTCTCACCGAGTGAAATTGAGACTTATATAAATCTGTTGGCCTGCGAGAAACTTCTGGATGCGAAATTGGTCCCAGCTGTGCTGAGCGCTTGGCGGAGTACGCGCGCCCAGAATATCTACGCCCCTTTCACTGCTGAAGCGATACAGAAAGCACTTCCGCCCGGCTCACAGCTGACCCCGGTCTTGAAAGAGCAACTCGACTGGAGCAAGGCAGTCGCGACTGTGATTACAGACGGCTTGAAAGGCAACCCGCGTCAGGTGAAGCGCATGCTCAACGCGATGTCACTCCGGAAGGAACTAGCAGCCATCGCAAAAATATCAATAAAGGAGGAGATTCTCGCAAAATTGATGGTGCTCGAATATTCGAACCTTCAACTGTTCCACGAACTTAATCAGTGGCAAGCGGCGGAGAAGGGTGTGCCGTCAAAACTCAAGGCGCTTGAGACGGAGGCTCTGAAGGAGGAAGACACTTCCGAAACTGCGCCACAGGAAGATGGGCTCGCAAAATGGCGAACGCCGTCGATGCTTTCCTGGCTGCGCATGAGGCCGCCTCTGTCAGGGGCCGATCTCCGTGATTACTTCTGGCTCGCGCGCGACAGGACTGGTTCAACCCTCGCAGGCGTCACGATGGTTCCACCGAATGTTCAGTTAGCCTTGCGAAAACTGCTCTCCGATAACGAAGGGGAGAAGTCTCAGGGTTTGAAGCTGGCGCCAGGCCTTTCTGCATTAGAGCTGCCCATGCTTTTGGATTTATTGAAACAGGAAGCGGAACACCATCCTGACCGGCTCGCACCTGTCGGTGCTTTGTACAAGCTCGCTATCCAAAAGGTTAGCGGGGCCAGTGCGAAGCTCATAGACACTGCTCGCAGCATACCTGCCCCGTCGCTTTTGGCTTCTGTTCCACAAAACATCTCGGAGCTCGCGCAGAATGAACCGCAGCTGCGAGACTCTGCGACGGCGGCGCTGAAGGAAATTGCCACCCAGAACACGACGAAGGCAGGCAAAGCAGCAAGCAAAGCGTTGGAATCGATGCAAAAGAAGAAATAGAGATGGGAACTTCACGCGGATACAGGATGCCGACAGGGGGCAATTGGACGCCCCTGAAAAATGATGCGACGGATTTCGTTCAGGGCAGCGGGAGCGCCGAAATAACGCCCTCCAACCTGATCACCAATTTTATCCGCGCGACTGGCGGGCTCGCAGGCTTGCTGCGAGGACATGGCGGCGCAGTCCCCCTTAGCGGGATACAAAGCGCTGGATCGAAAAAACCCGGAGGTGGCGGTGGCGGCGGTGCTGGTGGTGCGGGAACCGGAACCTCAGCTGCAGTCGGAACGGCGAGGAACCTCGGCGGATTCCTGTCGAGCGTGGCGGATGTTGGGCTTGAAAAAACACTCCGGGAAAGAGGATTGGAAGGTTCGGTTGGAAAATCAGCGTCGGACGTGACGGATACACTGCTGGATGAGTTCGCCGGTCCGGCAAGTACGCTAGACAACGCCCTTGCGAGAGAGTCGCTTGCCGAGATTAGGGATGAAATTCTCAGCGACGCTGAGACCTTTGAAGATGTGGAGAAGCAATTAAACGCGGCCATCGACGAACTCGGAATCTTCGGCATTCTCGCGAGTTTTTTCGGGCACTACATATTCAAAATGTTTTGCCGCAACTTCTACGAAGAATGGGTCAAGAAAGTTGGCGAAACGAAAGCAACAAGCAGCCTCAAAGAAATCGAGGAGTACATTCGGTCCTCTGTGCGGGCGAAGCTCACTGGACGCAACGTAACGACGGCTGACTGGAAAAAAGACGAAGGCAAGCAGGTAACTGAAACCGTCCTCACAGAAACACTGGAAGTCTTCGGGGTGACAGGATGACCATCTCCGTGGAATTCGATGGAAAGCGCCGTTCAGACGATGGTCTTGCGTTGATTACAGTTGCCGGGCCAAAACTGAAGCGTGTCGAGCTGGACTTGCCTTTCAAAGACCTCTACCGCTCGCTTGGTTCTCCTCACGCGCTCGCGCTGGATCTGCTGGTGGTAGCGAGCGTCTGCTACGTGATCGATAAGGCCGTGGCTCGCAAGGATACGGATGACGCATGGACACGCACTCTTGAGGTCAGCATTCCTGTTTCGGACCCGAAACAATGGGAGAAAGTTGCAGAGCGGTTGGATACGGCTCTAACTTTTCTTTCCGGGGATGTTTGGAAAACTTCTTTCCGGCAATCGCCCTGTGAACTGTTTATAGCTCCGCAGACTCGCCGCAAGAAAGCCGTAACGCCAGACGAGCCCAACACCTTTGAGATGGTGAGCCTGTTCTCCGGAGGCTTGGATTCGCTTATTGGAGCAATCGATTTCCTCACGGCGCATCCCGACGGCTGCATATTGCTTATTGGACACTACGATGCGCCCGGCCCAAAGAGTCAACAGAAGGACCTGTACGACAGCCTGAAGCTCAGGTTCCCCGGTCGAACCAAGCTCGTACAGGTCCGTGTATCGCAAAGACCAGTCAAAAACACAGAATCTTCGCTGCGGTCGCGCTCCATCGTTTTCCTCGCCTTGGGCATCTACGCGGCTTCCGAAGTGGGATCGAAGATCCCACTTCTCGCGCCGGAAAACGGCACCATCGCACTAAACTTGCCCCTCACACCGTCCCGAAGTGGATCGTGCAGTACGCGAACGATGCACCCCTTCTACTTGGACGAAGTTCGGTCTGTTCTGGATGATCTTGGGCTTAAAAACACGCTGAGCAATCCCCTGGGTTTAAAGACAAAGGGCGAATGCATTACCGGATGCCTCGATCAACCTCTTCTAAGCAAGATTGCGGCAAAAACCGTATCGTGCTCTCACGGCTCCCGCCGCCAGGATTGGAAAAGGAAAGAGGCGGCTAATTGCGGGTACTGTATTCCTTGCTTATTTCGGCGTGCATCGCTTCATGCCGCAAAGCTTGATTCTGGCAACGACTACGGGGTTGATGTCTGCACGAATGAGCTAACAGTCGATTCTGATCGCACGAGTGCTGATGATCTGCGTGCACTTACCAGCGGTCTCCGTCATTTTGAGAACGACGCCCAGATTCGTAGAGCGATTACAAGTGTCGCGCGCGTGCAGCCGATTGAAGATTACGTCGGCCTCGTGCGGCGGGGGCTGGCCGAGGTGCGAAGCTGGATAGAAAGCAAAGGCTCAACGGAGTTGCGCCAGGCCGCCCGCATCGGTCACAAGAACAATGCTTGACGCGCACTGCCATCTCGATCTTTACGGAGATCCTTCTCGAACGGCACTCAACGCGGAGGCCGCAGGGGTTTTTGTTGTCTGCGTGACAAACCTCCCATCGGCGTTCCTCGCAGCACAGCCGCACACTCGCCAGTTCAAGAAAGTACGGTTGGCGCTAGGCCTTCATCCGCTGAATGCAGAATTTCATACCGACGAGGAACTGAGTCACTTCAGGAAGCTGGTAGATCAAACGTCTTTCATCGGGGAGATCGGCCTTGATTTTTCTCGTGAAGGACGCGAGACACGAAGTAAGCAGTTGAAATCCTTCCAATTCGCTTTGCAGTGCCTCAATAGGGAGCCCAAATTCATAACTATTCACTCGCGTCGAGCGGAGAGCGCTGTTCTGGAATTACTGCGGCAGGAATATCCGCATCCGGTTGTGTTTCATTGGTATTCCGGCACACTCAAGACTTTGGAGGAGGTTATTGAGGGTGGTCACTATTTTTCGATCAATCCCGCGATGATCCGAGGTACGAAGGGCAGAGAGGCGATAGCCCGAATTCCGCGCGACAGAATTCTGACAGAGTCGGACGGGCCGTTTATAGACATGGGCAGCAGAACGGTAGAACCCTGCGACGTTCGGGCAGTCGAAGAAGCATTAGGTGCTATATGGGGCGTTGGAGCCCTGGCTGCCAGAGCTACGGTGCTTAAGAACTTTCAGGAACTGATCATGTCGCTTCGGCGGTTTACTTCCAGGCGACGCCCCCAGTTCCCCTAGCGGCTTTCGTAAGCGGAAATTCTGATTTGCTGTCGCCGAAGTTTGAGAAGCCCAAGCCTGTTTGTCCCAAGGCTGTCAGTTTCTCAACGGGAGGATAGAGGGCGAGGTATTCCTGTCCGTTATATTCTGAGTCAGAGTGGTCCACAAGCGGCAGAATCCATACGAATCCTGGCTTGAAACCGTCGAAGTAACCCAGCTCCCAGGGCATCCATACCGACTCCCCTGCGTTTGCCGAGTGAGCGTAGATCAAGCACGACGAGACCCGCATTCTTTCGCGCAGCACTTTTGCCGTATTCCTCGTCACTTGGCCGCGATCCAGTCCGGCATCATCGATCCAGTCAACATAGACACTGAGACCGTGACCTTCAATGAGCTTCTTAACCCCCAAAATTACTTCGCCGTCTTTGTAGGCATGCGAAAGAAAAACATCGTAACGATCCGATGACGAAAAGCGGAGAGCATCCTCAGTCAGGATTTGAGACGCGCTTTTGCTGACATAGGAGCGCACTGCCTGACCTGCGGCTCTCGCTTCGGAAATTCGAAGATAAGACATTACTCAACTCCCTTGTGACACTATTTGCCGGCCTTCTTGGCGGCAGCCTCAATCCAAGAACCTAGGTTGTTGTAACCGTCATCATTTACCCAATCGTAGGTAGGATAGACGTCCGATAGCAGCACCTTTTTACCATCACGTTCGACATGCCAATTGCTGAGAGGATTTGCCCCCTTGGTATCCGTCTTGCTATTCACATCCTTCATATTGTGAATGTATATACCCAGCATTCCGTTACCCCTGTTGTGGCTGAGCCTTATCTCGTAACCCACATATTGCCGCGTCGATGTCTCCGCACCAACCAGTACAACGGTGACGGAGGTGCCCACAAGCTGCTCGCCGATCCATTTTTCAATCTCGGAGTCGGTCTTTTTCTTTACTTCTTCCCATGCTGCTGCGTCCCAGAAGCCCGAGCTCTCCCGGTCTTTCGTGACCCAGCTGTTGCGTGCCTGCCCGGCACGCCAGCAATCCCGTTCGTAGTGGAAACTAAAAAAAGCTCTTCTTGCCATGTCTTAAGCTCCTTCAAAAGTTGATCTGCCGGATGATACGGTGCTGAAATCCTAGGTAATCCAAGAACTAAACTTCCCGTAGCCGTTATCTGCAACCCAGTCATAAACACGCAGCCAATGAGAAAGCGTCAGGTGTTTCCCTCGGTTAGCCTGCGGCTGTTGCAAAATCGAAAAGGAGTCGAGATCGGAGTAGTAGACCCACTTCCCATTCTTCCACTCGGTTGGTCGCGCTCTTGTGCCGTCCGTGTTTACTTCAACTCCGAGGTTGTCGAACGGGCTGTAACCTGCGGCCTTCGTCTGCCGGTCCTTTCCGGCAATGCTATTAATATGAATGCCGAGGACCTGATTGCCCCGTTCTATGCTCTTCACGATTTCATATCGCACCCAGCGGCGTGCCCAAGTACCGGAGCCGATCAGAACGGCGGTGACGGACGAGTTGTCGAGCTCGGCATTGATGAGCCGCTTCAATGCCAGGGGATTAGTATTCTCGGCCTCTTCCCAAATAGAGTGATCGTAGTATCCGGCCGCCTCGACACCGCCGGTGAAGTTGTGGTTACGAACCACATTCGCGCGAAAATCCTTTACGTCTTGGTAGTCAAAGGCGAAGTAGACGCGTTTTGCCATGGGTTAGCCTCTCTGGACCTGCTCAATCAGCCGCTGGAGGATCTGCAAGAGTTCGTCGGGGCCGGTCGATGGATCGCCGAGTTTTTGAAAGTCGGCTTGGAAATTGGCGCTTGCGCCGGGGAAGTATTTCGGCAAGTTGCCAGTGACCTCCTTCCAAAGCTCCTCTGCCATGAATCCGGTCGCACCTACCGGAATCGGCCGGACGCCACCCTGCACGCACAGGTCAAATTCTTCACGCATTCCATTGGAAGCAATCACAGCGCCGCTCGAATCGCGTTTGTTGCCGAATACGAAAATCGCGATCCCCGCGTGCTCAATGATTGCTTTACGGTATTCCGTCCATTGCGCGGCCAAGCCGGCAGTGCCGGTTGCGACTTGGGGGAAAGGCCGCATCATGATGTCCTCGTCGGAAATCGTTTTTCCCGCCTCGTTCAGGTAAGCGAGCGCACCATTAATAACGGCGCTTCCCACCCCAAGACCGAAGCCGGTAATAATGCGGTTCTTCTTGGCCGCGGTTTGGTGGCTTAGCTTGTGCAGGAAGTTATCGGCTTGCGGCTGCGTCCAGGCGCCGTACTCATGGGCGGCACCCGATATGAAGACCGATGCCCGCTTGTAACTGCCGGCGATCTTTTGGAGCAACGCGTTGAGCTGCCCATAATCGTCGATTAAGACCGTATGCACGGCAAAGCGCTTCAGGTCCAGAATGAAATAGTCCTGTTTCAGCTGCCTGTACTTGAAGTCGGCATCGGACTCGCCCGTCTCCTTCGAAATGCGCTTCAGGACGCAATAGTGATGGCGCTGGTGCTGCTCATACTGGACACGGACGCGGCTGAGAATGTAGTCGATATTCGGGTCGGTGAAACTGAATCCCAGGAAAAGAAATGTCTTTTCGACAAGGTCGCCTCGCAAAGCGGACACGAAAGCGCTCATTCTCAATGGGTACGATTCATAGTCGTCTTTGGAGATCACTGCATCTGCGGGATGATCAACATCCCCGTGCATCTTATAAACGGAGACGTCGCGATACTGACGCGTTATGGACAAGTGTTTCAGCGTGTACTTCACGTCTGGAACCTTTTTAGCGTCTGCAAGCGCTGTTTCGATCAGCTTGTCGTAGTTCGTCGTCCAGTAGGTGTAGATTGGCAAGCTCGCCAGGATGCGGTGGTTTGGAGTGGGCGTTTTAGTCGGCTTGAAATAGTCGAAAATGGTCTGGGTCAGAGCGGCCTTGCTTCCTCCGGCCTGGTTGCAATGGTATTGTGCGAGCGTCACAAGGTCGTGCTCTTTGTCGGCGTCGAGACCGAGATCGGCGATGAGTTGCCTGAGCAGCCCTCGCCAATCGACGTAGCCGGAACCCATCGACAGACCGGCGCCGGCAAATACCGCGGCATTCTTGTTGTGCAACTCGCGGGTATACTCGCGAATGAGAACGGCTTCCGAGATTGCATCTGTGGTCATCGTCGATTCCTATCGCAACTCATCTTCGCGCAATCGTCCGATATGTTCAGGTGAGGCTTAGTGAGCGGTACGCATCGGTCCATTCCAGCCTCGTCGTCGTGCCGAGGAAAAAGCGCAGGAAGGTGTCATACACGAGCCGGCGCATCATCTTTCCCCGAGACGACTTAATGTCTTTGATCAGCTCTTGGTACTCTTCCAGGCAAAGCGGGTCTTCGTTTGGCTGTTTCAGCAGGAGAATGAGCTTTTCCAGCGCGCCCTCCAGCATCTTCATATTGTTGCGGTTGCGCACATAACCGCAAGCTGCCGAAAATCCAGTCAGAAACGTGCCGCCGCCCGAGAAGTAAAATTTCTTTCCGACCTCGTGCTGGTAAACGAGAAGCATTAGCGGATGGATATCCTGGGCCACACGCTTGAGCATGTGAACCACGTCCGCAATGTCACCAACATCGACGCCGGCTGCCGTGTAGCCGCTGTCCTTTTCCAGGAGCTCCTCAGCGATTTCCTTCTGTGATGTTTGGGCATTGTTGGTAATGAAGGCCTCGGCCGCAAGCGCGATGTCAGAAGCCGCGAATTGATCTCTCGGCTTTTGCGCCTTGCCGGTTGCTTCGACATCCTGCGTATCCCTGAAGACCTGAATACCGGCGGCAGCTTCGATTTCGTCGATCAATGGCTTTCGCATGATTTCGAGCTGGACCTGAAGGCTCATACGCCGCTGCGCGGTGTTGAACGTCACCATGTAATGCAGGAGGCCTTCGAGGTCGATGTTGTAATAGATCTCGTAGCGGATGGTCCTGCTCAGGAGCGTGCGTGTTGCGGATTGCGCGTCGCCAAGCTTTTCAATGAATGGCCGGAAATAATCCCAGGCCTCGACCGTGATGCAGCGGTCAGAAACGAGCTTCTCCCGGTGGAGCGCAAGCAGCACGGTGGTTGAATAACACCAGGAGCGTTGCAACCCGTCAATAATGCTGTAATTGATGTCAGACTCATCGAGCGACTCGATGCGGCCGCTGAGGTTGCGCAGTGCCGCAATCTTGACTTCCGGCATCTGGGCACCCTGGATGAAATCGCGCATCAGCCTGCGGTAGATCGGATCTGCGATGTGGTCAAAAGGCGGGCGCTGCGAAAGGTTGTCCTTAATCGAGGTCCTCTGCAGGTATACGGCGAGGGTCTCTTCAACGTGACCGATCTTGGCCGTTGTTTTCTCATCGACAACTTCCGGGGCGACAGGGACGATAGGCACCAGCGGCGTGAGCAAGTCGGAGAAATTTAACGAGGCGAGCTCTTCCGACAATCCCACGATCCGGTCTTTCAGGGCTGCCTGGCGCTCAAATTTCTTGGGGGGTGGAACTGCTTTCGGGCGGCGTCCGCGAGGCATCTTTTTCTCCGTTTGGTCTGTTGGCTCTATTAAATAAGGTTGGGAAGACGTATCGCCGTCTTCAGGTTTGGCGATGACCGCCTCGGTTGATTCCATGCTTGACTCCAGCTCTGGGTGTTCATTGAGCATGTTTGGCAAGCTAAATTAATAGGCTCACATTTGCCAAGCCTATTATTAATAATAGCCAATTAAAGTGTGGAACCAATGCGGGGTACATTTTGTAAGTCACAGAATAATAAGGGATAACTCAATTATACTGTGTATTCAGAAAGAGGCGCGCCAGATCTCTATACGAAGGTTGACTGCCGCTTCAAGAGGCGGAGTGATAGTAAAGATACGGGGTTCCTTGGCAAACAAGTGCACCCGGTAAATGCGCCAAGCTTCGGTGTGTTCGGCCGCACAGTCGCATTCATTCCGGCTGAGAAAGAACGGCGTGCGGGCCGATCCGTTTGTAGTTTTCACTTCGATGAGCCGTTCGCATCCCTGCAGGGTAAAGGAAAGAATATCGTAACCGGCGCCGTCGCCGTCTTCATCTGCCACCCATCTAACTTTCCTTGCCAGGTCTGGCCGTTCACTCTCAAGCTGGCGCTGTTCGACGTTGAGCACAAATTCCTCACCAGCTTTGCCGAGAGAACGGTTTACGAAGTCCCGCTCGACCGGATCAAACTTTCGGACCAGGCGCCGCAGGCGTTCGGGAGCGGCCTCCTTCACCGCAGTGCGAGCAGGCGGATCGACGAAAACATCAGACGGAGAAGAAGGCGCAACTGGAGGAGGCTGAGGCGAAAGGTTAATAACTTCGGGATGCGCTGTCAGGTAGCGGTCGATGGCGTCGAAGATGGCATTCTGATAATTGCGCTTCGGCTTATAACCAGGAATCCAAGGCATCCCCAACTCATCGAGCACCGCAGAAATATTCTGGTGCTTGAATTCAACTGAGCGGTGCGTACGGCCAATCTGCGCCATGAGAGCCGCGCTATGCCGGGCCTTAACGTAAGGCTGGCCGGAGAGATCAGCTGCGAGCATGGCGAAGTAATCGGCCACGATAGCGTCGAGCTCGTCATCCTGCCAATTCGTTCCGATCTTTGCTTCGTCCGCCATTTATGCTGGCTTTCCGAGAAATCGCTTCGCTGTTCGCAACGTGGCCGTGGCGTCATTCAACTCGCATTCCCACACGACCAGAAACTGCCACCCTTGCTCTTCTAAAGCAGATTGCGCCGCGTGGTCCCGTTGCTGGTTGGCCGCTAGCTTAGGCGCCCAATACTCAAGGCGCGTACCTGGCACCCTGCCCTCCCTGCAGTCAGGATGCTGGTGCCAGAAGCATCCATGAACGAAAATCGCTTTCTTGCGCGAGGGAAAAACAAGATCGGGCTTTCCGGGCAGGTCTTTGCGGTGCAGGCGGAAGCGGTAGCCAAGGCGGTGAAGCATCCGGCGCAGCTGAAGCTCAGGGGTTGTGTTCTTCGAGCGTATCTGTCGCATGTTGGCGCTGCGGCGCTCTGCGCTGAGCTTGTCCATACGCCTTGCCCTAGACAGCCAGGTCGAGCGGCAAATCCGAAATGTCTTTCAATCGTTTGCCGCTAATCATGATCTTGAGAGATTCAACAGAATCTCCGTGACCAAGTTCCTCAACCGCAGCCATGAGCTCCGGAAGCGCGAAGTGATAAACGCAGTCGATATCACCTGTGCCGAGCGCAATAGCGGAAAGCCGGCTGGGCAGCGGTTCGCCAGTCACTACAACGACGTGAGGAAGGCGGCCTTTGCGGTTACGGATAAGATTAAGCGCCTCTGAGCGGGCATTCTGAACCCGGTCGCTGCGGATGGTCCACTTGCAGGAAATGCTCGCATGCAATAACGGCAAGCCTCCATTGGCGGCGCGCAAGCTGGCGAGCTTGCTCACTTCCTGATTGACGATGACTTCGTTAGCGTTGATCCGCTCATCTGTTTCAAGGCCGCGGACAACAACAATGTCAGGCGTGATGGTGTAGTCGTTGCCTAATGCTGCCGCGAGCTCTGGATCTTTTCTCGCTGCCTTATCAAGCGCGATGAGATGCGAATACTGCTCAAACCGGGCGAGGGCCGTACGGTCCCTGCCCTTCACCTGCTGGATCGCCCATTCTCCGGGACGCAAATGGGACAGATGCGGGAAGGTTTGGCTGATGAATTTGCAAACAATGGCCTCGAATTGATTGCCCGACATTTGTCCGGCCAGGCGGGCCCCGGTGGCTTCAGCGCCCAGGCGCTGCAATATCCCCTTGGCAAGAGAGACGCTCGCGGGATTGCTGCCGTCGGCGTTCGTAGGAACGCCTGCCTCATTCGTCCGCAGGACATTTTCAAAAAGCGCGGCGTAGAAACTCCGGCGGGCTTCGGCAAAGAATGCTGCGGCATTTTCGTTGGCCATTGTCATCCGCTCATTGCCACAAGACGCCGGGCGGTGAGGCAAGCCACAAGTTGTTCCGCAACCGCACGCGCCACAGGTGGCGGAAAGGCATTGCCCACCTGTCGGTATGCGTTCGTCTTGCGGCCGGCAAATTTCCAGCTGTCGGGGAAGCCCTGAAGCCGGGCGACCATCGGGACCGTAAGTTTGGGCATGCCCACGAAATTACGCTCCGGTGCATCATCGGCCAGGACGTGCCCGTTTACACTGAGCGCGGCCCATGCGCGTTTTGCACGCGTAGGCCCAAGATCCGGCCCGCCGTGCTTCTTGCTGCCTCCGACAATGGTCGGCGCAATCTCATTCGCCCGCTTCTTCCAGGCCCCTGCCCCTTTCCAGCCATTCGCTGCCATGAGGTCATAGAGCACTTCACCAACTGTCTTTGGCCTAACCAAATTCGGCTCTGGCCAGCTGAAGGTATCTGCGTACCCAGATTGAACAGCGATGAAAACGACACGCGGCCGCAATTGCGGGACGCCGAAATCCGAGGCATTAAGCAGCCTCCAGGCGGTGATGTAACCCAGTTTCTTGAGCCTTCCGGCGATGAATTTGCGGTAGTCCTCGAAAATCGCATCGAGTATGCCGCGAACGTTTTCAATCATTACAGCGCGCGGCCGGAGCTGATCCACGATGTCAATGGCGACAGGGAAGAGATTCCTTTCGTCACTCTCCCCGAGCTGCTTGCCGGCCTTTGAAAAAGGTGGGCACGGCAGTCCTCCGGAAACAATATCAACGCCTTTGAATGCGGAGGCATCAGTAAATTTGTTGAGATCTTCCTGCATTACCTTCCACTGCGGACGGTTCAGGCGCAGGGTTTCGCAAGCGTGCCCTTCTATTTCGATGAGGCCTGAATGTTGTATACCGGCCTGTTCGAGTCCGAGTGCCTGTCCGCCGGCTCCCGCGCAGAGCTCTAGCGTTGTTAGCGGCGATTGCATGGTTTTACTAGTGTAGCCGGCTGCAGATTTAGGCATTTGCCTGCGTTAAGTTGTGTGTTTTGGTAGTAAACGGGAGGATAAGGGCTTACAGAGCATTCGTCAATGACGCGAAATGGTGCAGGTTTGGATTTGGACCGAGATTAGTTCTTTGCGCAATTCCCATGGCTTCTTGTGTTCGCGGATTTTGGCGTACGCCGCAACCAGGCCCAGCCCGTCGAGCAGCTTTGTAGTCATCATGCGGCCAGGGGACTAAAGCCTAAAAGCGCTGGACTGTCACGGCTGCGTTCGGGCAAAACGCCTGTGGGGCTGACTTACTGTCGGCGAGTGAAAACCCCTCATTTTTCGCTAATTCTCTCTGATCTGTGTGCGGGCAGGGTGCCGGAGTCGCCGGCCAGAACCGGGACTTCGTTCTTCCGCCGAACCCTGTTTGCCTCTGTCGACGACCAACCGCGAATCCCTCCAAGAATCAACGAACGCAAATCGCCCGGATCCATGTCTGCTTCCGGAGAAAGGAGAAACATCTATGTCTCGTAAGGTTGGTCAGATCATCGCTCGCGGCGAGCGAAGGTGGCTCATCCGCGTTTACCTGGGGCGCGATCGCGAAACGCGCAGGCGCACCTATCAGAATCGAACAATCTACGGCTCTCTACGGCAGGCGCAGTCGTACCTGACAAGAAAGTTGCATGAACGAGACCTATCCCGCGGCGTCGAAGGACTTCAAGTCACCGTAGACGAATTCTTGGATCACTGGCTGAAAACCGCCGTCAAACCTAGAGTCCGCGAGAAAACCTACAGTGACTATGCGGCCATGCTGCGCAGATACATCCGGCCGGCCATCGGTGGAAAAATCTTGGCCTCGCTCTCGCCCCTTGAGATCCAGGCCGCATATCAGGCCATGATCGACCGGAAACTCTCGGCACGGACGGTTCGATATGCGCATGCTGTCTTGAGGGCTGCAACTAGGCAGGCTATACGTTGGCAGTTGCTCCTTAACGATCCAACGAAGGGAGTCGAACTTCCTCGCGAGCAATACAGAGAAATGTCTGTGCTGACGACAGAGCAGGCTCGATCGTTTCTCAGGACTGCGTCGCATTCCCCACAAGCGTGCCTTTTTACTGTGGCCCTCACTACCGGAATGCGCCCCAGCGAATACCTCGCCCTCTGTTGGCGGGACATCGACTGGGATCGTGGAACCATCAGCGTCGTTCGAACTCTCCACAGGAATGAAGGCCAATGGACCTTTGCGGACACGAAGCGGGTCCGCAGTCGTCGAGTCGTTAAACTGCAAATGTGGGTGCTTGACCTACTCCGGAAGCTGAAAGGCGGGGTGGGTGAGGCCGAGGCGACGCGCGACCCGGTATTCGCTGAACTGATCTTCACCAGTACCTGCGGTGAACCGATCAACGAGGAATACTTAGTCAAGAAGCATTTCAAGCCGCTCTTGCGAGAAGCTGGCCTGCCAAACATCCGGCTGTACGATCTGCGCCACACATGTGCCACTCTTGCTCTCACGGTTGGAGTCGCGCCGAAAGTAGTTTCCGAGCAACTTGGACACGCGAGCGCCGCGTTCACCCTGGACACCTACTCGCACGTGCTTCCGCATATGCAAGACGAGGCTGCTTCCAAGATGGAAGCAGCCCTGTTGAACGGATTGTGGTTGTAACCCGTTTCCCCGCCAACCCGTAAAAACATCATCATCAACCTCCCACGGCTGCTCCGTTTCTACGAGCAGAGAAAGGAGGTGTCGCCATGTCTCGCAAATTAGGTCAGATCATCGCCGTTCGCGAGAACACCTGGATGATTCGCATCCCGATGGGTTGCGATCCAGACTAAGCAACGCAGTAACTACAACCGTACTGTTCATGGCTCTCTGCGCCAAGCACAGACGTTTCTGGGAAAGAAGATCAACGAACTCGCCGCATATTATTGAAAGGGATGGCGTTAACGCTTGGTGTTTCCCCGAAGGTAGTGTCTTAGCAATTGGGACACGCGAGCGCAGCTTTCACTCTAGAGGTGTATTCGTACGTCCGATGCTGCCGCAAAAGTGGAAGCTGCCTTATTGGCGTAGACTTAGCGGCTGCGCATCTTGGCGTTCGTATCCAGGCTGCGGAAATTAGACTATGTGCCACGGCGCTAGCCGCGTTCTCACAATAATGAAGAGCGACTCGTCGAACGTGGGTTCTTCAACAGAAGAGGGTCGTACTGCTAAACTGAGTCAGTTGTTCCCGTAGCTGAATACGGTTGGCAAAAAAGAAAGATCCCGCCGCCACGGATCTTGGGCGGAAAGGCGGGAGGGCGACGTATAAGAAGTACGGTTCGGATCACTACCGCAAGCTTTCCAAGAAGCGAAAGAACCGGCGAGGTGGCCGTCCTCCCAAGTCCAAGTAAACCGGCACAAAAGCTCATTGACAAACACCGAGCGCTCGCTGTTTAATCAATTCGATCGCCAATTGACTGATTCGGCCGGTCAGATTCCGGTTAGCAGTTCTGCAACTGAGATTCCGAGGGTCCGGGCAATTTTGTGAAGGACGGACAATGACACGTCAGATTTTCCAAGTTCAACTCGGCTCATATAAGAACGGTTTACGCCGCTTCGATCGGCAAGTTCTTCCTGCGACCACCCACGGTCCGTTCGTAGGTTTCGTACTCGTTTCCCGATCTTAAGGAGCAGTTGTGTCACGTGCGAGATTTGAAAGCAAGCTCATGCAAGCGTCCACCGCCTATAGACTGACCGTCTATAGACATCGTAACCATTAGACCCGACCGAGCTAGTAGTCAGTTGCGGTCAGGTAAGACTGAGTCCGCTCAAGGTCGTAAATTGTCAAGTGATTGATATTAAATGGTTTACGTGTGCAGAAATGTGTGCCAGTTGGCCGTGAGGCCCAACTTCATCCAGACAAGCTAGCAAAGATGCCGAAATATCGGCACGAACCAGATGGACGCTTTTGCCACAATTCGGCTCCCAGGGTTGGTCGCACCCAAAGATGACGAGCAAGCCCTGAGTTCTCCCGCCGCGACTCCCGTCGCGTCATCGGAAACCTCAGATGAGGACTTGATGGCGTGCATCTGCGAGGATGATCGAGAGGCCTTGGCGTCCCTGTTTCGGCGTTACGCACGAGTTGTGCGGGGCGTAGCCTACCGGGTCCTGCGCGACGCATCCGAAGCCGACGACCTGCTCCAGGATATCTTTCTACTCATTCACCGCCTCTGCAGGACCTTCGACAGTTCGAAAGGCCCGGCGCGGTTCTGGATCCTGCAGATGACCTACCGCCGGGCCATCTCTCGCCGCCGCTATCTGACCTCCCGCCACTTTTACGCCCGGCTGGACTTCGATGACGCAGCCGAGGACGGTGGTAACTTTGAACCGCACACCGGGCGTTGTGACGGTTCCGTTGACCGGCTGATCGGGCAGGAAGCCTTGCGGCAGACATTCGACGACCTCTCTGAAAACCAGCGCCAGACCCTCCGCCTGTACTTTTTCGAGGGTTACACTCTCAATGAGATCGCAGCGAAACTTGGCCAAACCGCCGGAAACGTCAGTCACCACTATTACCGGGCGCTCGAAAAACTGCGGAAACGGATTTTTGCTGGTAAATTGCCGGGGAATCGAGCAATATGATAGGTTTTGTCTATCCAAGGAGCGGGGGCGTTGTTTCCAAGCGGACCCCATGACGAGTTCCTGGAACTCTGTGCCGTTTCGACCTCGGGCCAGCTAAGCCAGGAAGATCACGAGAGGCTGCAAGAGCACCTCGCTCGCTGCCCTGCCTGCCGCGAAGCAGTCCGGCAGTACGAAGCCGTTATCAACGAAGCGATTCCCGCGATTGCATCCGAGGATCCACCGGAAGTCGATCCCGGGCCGTCCTGGTCGCAGAGAAAAGCAGAGAAGGCCTTCTTCGAGCGCCTGGAGAAGAGGGAAAAGCGCAAAAGGACCGGAATCGAAGACCATGACGGCATCTCAACCGCTCCTCGCACGCTTCTCCCGTTTGCCCCCGAGTCCACCTGGCGCCATGTATGGATGTTGTACGCCGCGGGAATTCTGCTTTTCATCACTCTCTGCTTCAGTGCCTATTGGGTCGGCATGCGCCGCGGAACTGAGGTCGCAAAAGTCTCTTCAATAACGCCAAACATCCAAAACCAGGCTCCCTTGCAAAACCAGGCGTCGCTGGAGGAGGAACTGAGCGACGCCGCCCACGAGCATGAAATTTCGCGCGCGCAGATCGCCCAGCGGGATAAAGCCATCGCAGACCTCCGACGGCAACTGGAACAGCAGTCGGTCGAGATGAACCAGATGAAAGCAGCGCAGGATCGGCTGGAGGGCGATCTGCGCACCGGCGAGGCGGGCAACCACGATCTCGTCGAGCAAAAGGCTAATCTGGCACAGAAGTTGGATGCAGCGCAGTCTAATTCGCAAGCACTCCAGCAAAAGGTGGACTTTCTGACCCAGCAGTCCTCGCGGGATACTGCTCAGTCGAAGGCGCTGGAGGCCAAGGTTAACGATCTTGCGCGAGTGCTTCAAGACCGCGAAACCGCAATTGGCGCGCAGGAGCAATTGCTCTCTCACGACCGGGATATCCGTGAACTGATGGGCGCGCGAGATCTTTATATCGCAGAGGTATACGATGTCGGCGATAACGGGGCCACCAAGAAACCCTACGGCCGTGTCTTCTACACCAAGGGCAAGTCGCTCATCTTCTACGCCTACGACCTGGATCAGCAGGCGAGCATCAAACTGGCCAGGACATTTCAGGCCTGGGGCCGGCGCGGGCCGGATCGGCAACAAGCCCTCAATCTCGGCATCTTCTATGAAGACAATGCTTCGAAAAAGCGTTGGGTTTTGAAACTGGATGACCCCAAAACACTGGACCAGATCGACGCCGTGTTCGTGACTGTGGAACCGAATGGCGGAAGCCACAAGCCCAGTAGTAAGCCGCTTCTTTTTGCTTACCTTCGCGTAGACCCCAACCATCCCTAGCTCAGAAGTCTGCCTCTCCACCCTCCGGGCCCGTTCTAAAATGGTTGTAACTTGGTAGAAGTCCCGGGTTTCCCGCGAACAACGGAAGAGTAGTACAAAACGGTCGTTCGCTGGAGAATCACATGCGCTTTCCCCGCAGTTTGTTGCTATTCGTATCGATTGTATTGCTGACTGTTAGGCTGCTCGCCCAGTCTCCCAATGGCAATATCAATGGTCTGATCCTGGATCCTTCCAATCGAGTGATCGTCGACGCTGAAATTGTTGCCGTAAACGACGTGACGGGTGTCAAGTATACCGGCAAGACGAATAACGACGGCATTTACATGCTGACGAACCTGCCCCCTGGTCCTTACCGGCTTCAGGTTGCAAAGGTGGGTTTCAAGACGATCATCAAACCCGATATCATTTTGAACGTACAAGATGCGCTGTCGATCAATTTCACCCTGCCTGTCGGCGCATTCCACGAAGTAGTAACGGTCGAGGCGGGAGCATCTCTCGTCAACACGGAGTCGGCTGCCGTTAGCACGGTCGTCGATCGCCAATTTGCCGAAAACCTTCCCATGAATGGCAGAAGTTTCCAGACCCTCATCATGCTGACGCCGGGGGTGGTTGTCGTGCCCCCGAACGCATCGGACACCGGACAATTCAGCATCAATGGGCAGCGCTCCGGGTCCAACTACTGGATGGTGGATGGCGTGAGCGCCAATATCGGCGTAGGCACCGGTTTTGGTGGAAATGGCCTCGGGGGCGCTGCGGCATCGTTCAATGCTCTCGGTGGAACGAACAGCCTGGTGTCCGTAGACGCCATGCAGGAATTTCGAATCCAAACTTCAACTTTTGCCCCAGAATTCGGCCGTACCCCTGGAGGCCAGGTTTCGATAGTAACCCGCTCTGGGACAAACCAATTTCACGGCACGGCGTTCGACTATCTGCGAAATGACATCTTTGACGCGAGTGATTGGTTCAGCGGTTATACGAACAGCCCTCCCCTCCCCAAAGCAAAGGACCGCCAGAATGACTTCGGCGGTACGTTCAGCGGGCCAATTCTGAAAGACAAGCTATTTGGGTTCTTTTCGTACGAAGGGCTGCGCCTCCGGCTGCCACAGACCCTGACCACTGGGGTTCCGGACCAGGTCGCGCGCGAGAGCGCCGTCCCGGCAATGCGGCCCTATTTGAACGCCTTCCCGCTGCCGAATGGCGTGGATAACCTCACTACTGCGGTGGCTCAGTTTAGTGCCAGTTATTCCAATCCCGCCACACTCGATGCTTACAGCCTTCGGATTGACGATAGATTAAGCGATCGCTGGGCCCTGTTTGCGCGCTATGACTATTCTCCATCCCAGACCGAGAATCGCGGCTCGGGTGGAGGGGGAGCGCTGAGCGAGAAATCGATTTCTAAAATCAGGACCCAGACCGCAACCGCGGCCGTGACCTCGACTCCCTCCTCCGTGGTCACCAATGACCTGCGGTTTAACTACAGCCGCACGGATGCGGGAGGCTCTTTTGCACTCGACAACTTCGGTGGGGCTGTCCCTCTAAAGAATCCGCCATTCCCCGCCCGTTACAACACTAGCAACGCGAATTTTGGCTTCTTCATAAATGAGTTGGGAATTGGCGGGAGCTTTGCCGTTGGAAAACAGGCCAGGACTGTCCAGCGTCAGTTCAACCTCGTGGACGCTCTCTCCTGGCAAAAAGGGACGCACAGCCTGAAACTCGGTGTGGACTTTCGGAGGCTGTCGCCTAAATATCTCCCCTTCCAGTATCAGCAGAACGCCTTTTTCGGCGATGTCCTATCCAGCGAGACCGGCAGTAGTGCCTCGGGTTCGGTGATCTCTCTCAATGACGTAACCATTTCGTTTCGCAACCTTGGAGCCTACGCACAAGATACCTGGCACGTCTCCCCTCATCTGACCGTAACCTATGGACTCCGATGGGATGTTGATTTTGCTCCTGCATCTCTTGACGGTCCCAACATCGCAGCGGTCACTGGTTACAGCCTGACTAATTTCTCACAACTTGCTGTCGCGCCCGCCGGGACATCGCCCTTCAAGACTCAGTACGGTAACGTTGCACCGCGACTTGGCGTGGCCTATCAAGTCTCTAAGAGCCCCCGTTGGCTGACCGTACTTAGGGGAGGCTTTGGAATCTTTTACGATCTTGCGAACACCGAGACGGGAAATGTGCTTTCCTTTCAGAGTCCACCGTTTGGATCGTCGATGCCCAACATCGGCGGCACATTTCCCTTCTCGTCGAGTCAAACTGCGCCCGTGGCCATACCGCCGAACGGTACATTATCGAATTTCTTCGGGTTCAATCCGAACTTGAAGCTACCCTACACTCTCGAATGGAACGTGTCCGCCGAGCAGTCTTTGGGAGAAGACCAGGCTCTTTCGGTCTCCTACATCGGTGCCTCGGGACGGCGCCTCCTGCAAGGCACGGTTTTCGTCGGCCCGACACCGCCCCCAACATTTCCGATTCCGACCATTCAACAGGCAGGGTTTGTTGATAATACGGCGGCCTCAAACTACAACGCACTGCAACTGCAAGTTCACCGCCGCGTGTCTCGTGGCCTGCAAGCCCTGGCTTCGTATACCTGGTCCCATTCGATCGACGACGCATCGGCCAGTTCCGTTGCGATCGGCTCGAACCTCGGTGTTCCCGGCGGCACAAACATAAATCGGGGAAACTCGGATTTTGACATTCGCAACGCCTTTTCCGCGGGACTAACCTACGATATTCCCTCGCCGGGCGGAGGTGCGTTTGAAAATGCAATTCTGCGCGGGTGGTCCACGCAGAATTTCATTGTTGTCCGGTCCGCGCCTCCCGTTGACATCACTGATGTACACTTTTTCGAACTCGAACGGCAGGTCTTCTCTAATATCCGGCCGGATGTCGTCCCAGGTGAACCCTTTTACCTTTACGGATCTCGATATCCGGGGGGCAAAGCACTCAATGCGAGTGCACTCACGGATCCTCCTTCGGGATCCACTCCAGGCGTCCCCCTCCGGCAAGGTGACCTATCAAGGAACCAGTTAAGAGGATTCGGTGCCGCGCAGTGGGACTTCGCTGTCCATCGCGACTTCAATCTCCGGGAGCCATTGAAACTCCAATTCCGTGCGGAGATGTTCAACCTGCTGAACCATCCGAATTTCGGTCCGCCTTTCAGTTCTTTCGGGGCCGACGGATTCGGGCTGGCCACCCAAATGCTTAATCAAAGCCTTTCCAGTGCGAGCCAAGGATCAGGGGGCTTCAACCCCCTGTATCAGATTGGCGGGCCACGATCGATCCAGCTTGCCCTGAAATTGAAGTTCTAACGCACAGCGGCTATCGGATGGCCGATTTCGGGGAGCCAGGTGTGCGCGATTTGTACCGAGGGGGTCCACAATTGGTCTTACGGTTTTTTAGGTCCTGGGTTCTCTGGGTACATGAGTCTGCCATGACAAAGAACAAGAAGACGCTGCTCTTCCCTGTCGCTGCGATTTCTGCGTTGTGGGTGACTCTCATTCCGAATGCAGCCCTCGCGCAGACCGCTCCACCGCTTTCAGTCGAGAATTCCCTGGCAATGCACTACTTCGGCGAGATCTCTCCCATTATATTTTCGCCGGATGGCAGGTCGATAGCCTATATGGTCCTCGATAACCGTAGGACCAAGTCTGAAAAGCCTGATGCATTTGTACGAACTGGCATCGTAAGCCGGGCAGAGGGGGACATATGGGTCTCCAATACGTTGACCGGAGCGGCGAAAAACGTAACCCGCGGTAGTGGGTCAAACTGGGAACCAAGCTGGTCGCCCGACGGCCGCTACGTTGCCTTCCTGTCGGATCGCGACGGGAGCGGACAAGCGAAACTATGGCTATGGGACTCAAGTAAAGACATCTTGCGTCGTATATCCGATACCCCGATTCGAGCCCAACGCCGGAATCACATCGTTTGGACGCGGGATTCGCGGTTCCTGCTGATTACAACGATTCCTGAAGGTTTGTCTGTCGACGGCTACATCAAGAGGGTCAGGGCGCCAGCAACGGCTTCCGAAGCAGACACTCTTGCAGGACCTGTTCCAAGTGTGACTTTGTATCGAGGTGATGCGGCCAGCACGACGCCCCGCAGTGTCCCTATTTTCAACCTGGATAGCCTTTTCTTGCATGATCTCGCGCTGATAGACATAGCGAACGGTAGAGCCACAGCCATTTCTCGTGGACGCAGCATTGAAGCCTATGCCCTTTCCCCTGACGGCTCGCATCTCGTCTACTCAGTACCGAAACGTTTTTACAAACCAGGATCGTGGAGGCGCGTCTGTGACCTAGTCGACGTGAATCTGAGGACGATGCAAGAAGGGCTTCTGGCCACCGATGTCGTCCTCAATTTCTTCAGTTGGTCACCGGATGGTTCAGCGATCAGCTACGTCACCTACGGAGCGGACGATCAGAGCTATGAATTCTATCTTGCAACTATCAACAGCACAGGCTCGCGCAAGCTTGCTGCTGTGGCGCACAAGACATCGGATGGACTGTGGTTGAGTCCGATCTGGGATCGGGAAAGCCGTTACCTCTATTTTGTTCTCGACGGAGCGCTCTGGAGGGCATCGATTTCGAGCGGCGAAACTGCAGAGCTTTGCCGCATACAAAGCCGTACGATTGAGTATGTAATTGCAAACAGTGACGCACAAATGATGACTTCAGACCGAGACAATTCAATTCTCGTTCTGACACATGACGCCGATCGAAAACAGGACGGTTTCTATAGAGTCGACCTTGCCACTGGACAGGGAGAGAAATTGCGCGAGGAAGGACAGTGTTACAGTTGTGCGTGGCCGGCCGGAAACCGCGGTTCATTCCTTACAATTGCGTCACAGGATGGCCGTCAGCTCGCCTACGTCGCTGAGGATGCGCAACATGCTTCTGAACTGTGGGTAAGCGACTCCGCCCTGAGAAATCCCCGCCAATTGACCCATTTGAATCTCCCCTTCGAACCGAGCAAAATGGGATCGGCAAGGCTGGTCGACTGGTTGAGCGATGACGGCGATCGATTGCAGGGCGCTTTGCTACTGCCGTCCGATTACCATCCGGGCAAGAAGTATCCGCTGATCGTCTGGGTCTACCCTGGATCAAAGCAATCCAACAATCTCGATCAATTCGGTTTCGGCGAATATCTTGGACCCTTTAACATGCAACTCTTCGCCACACGAGGGTACGCAGTACTATTCCCTGATGCGACGGAAGAAGCCGGCGACCGGATGAAGGGCCTTTTGAAGTCCGTGCTGCCGGGCATCAATAAAGTGATCGAGATGGGAGTTGCGGATCCCCAAAGCGTGGGACTCATGGGGCACAGTCAGGGTGGTTTCGCCGCTCTCGCCCTGATCGTCCAAACCAAACGGTTCAAGGCTGCGCTGGCAGTCGATGGATTTGGAGACTTTACCGCGTATTACGGAGCGTTGAACAAGGACGGTACCAGCTACGAATATGCACAGGCAGAGCGACAGATGGGAGGTACTCCCTGGGAATATCCGGCAACCTATGTTCAGCAGTCGCCGATTTATTATTTGGGCCGGGTGGAGACTCCCCTGTTGCTTATTCATGGGGCAGAGGACGATGAAATTCCGTCATTCCTTTCAGATGAAATATTCGTTGGCCTGCACCGCTTGGGAAAGCCCGTGGAATATGCGAAATATGGGGGAGAACCCCATGCGCCAATCGATTGGAGTTATGCAAGCCAATCGGACTTGGCCAATCGCGTGATCAGTTGGTTTCAGCGATATCTCAAGGATGGCAAGTAGGCGAACTTCACTCGAAGGAGAACAGCAGCGACCTCGAAAAAAAGCCGGAGTCACCGATCGTCCTGTGGCCCCGGCATTGGGTTACTCATCGGATTGATACGCGCCGATGGTTGCGTGATCGACAGAACATCCCGAATTCTCGTCCGTCAAAAAAGTTCCTTTGGCGCACGGATCGGTGCTTTGGATGGCACGCAGAGCAGAAGTCAAAACTGCAACTTCAGGCTTTTGATATCGCATTGTTATTCACCTCCTTCCCTATTGGCATTACTTGCACACGCGTTTCGCTGAAACTGGTACATCGCGTTATGGCGCACACACGTCACTCTTAACTGATCGGATTGCACCGTCTTACGTCTCGCCGGCATCTTGGGCGCAGCTATGCTGTCGAATAGGTCAGCATTGATGAAAAACTATTCATCGAGCGTCGCTCCGACGTCACTTCTGTGGGCAGTGGATCCGCTTGCAAAAATAATCTGTGGTCTTCTCCAGGTCGATTCTCCACGCTTTTCCTTTCGCCAGTTCTTTCCGGACCTGTGCCGGACTCTGCCCTTCGTGTTGCTTGCGAAAGCAGAACATCAACTCCTTTTGACATGTCGGACACTTTGCGCCGTGTCGGCTCGTAAAACAATCGAGCAGGCTCGTGTGGCCCCTCTGTTTGTCGCATGGGCAATAGCAAGGCACCTGATAAAGCATCTCCTTTATTTGACCGGCCAATGAATACGCGACGAGCGCGGTACGATCGTCATGGAACTGGGCGGGGTCCAAGGTCGAAGGCAGCGCTTCTGTTCCGAGATGGTCGTGATATGCGAGTCCGTCGCGATTTTGGGAGGTCACGGAGGATTTCGATTCCGGGGATGCATTGGCAAAGAACGCCACAATCGCACCAAGAATCATTAACCTGCCGAACATCATCATGTGCCTCTTCACTTTGTCACCTCGGTCGCAACGAAAGTAATCGTCTCTAACTGGGTCTTCTGGGACCGGTACTGGGAGTTGCATCGTACAGACGTCGAAATGCGCAGGAAATTCGAATCGTTCAAATTGCGCAACCAGAGCTCGACACCAAGTGTGCGCATCATGGCCACGATCTGATGGGTTGCCCCTCCACGATGGGCCTGTTGTATGGCTTCGCAGAACGCGCGGGAATCGATGATCCCGAGTGAATCGCTGATCATGCATGGGTTTCGTTCGTTGAGGCTGGCCCATTCCGCGGAGATGGTAGCCATCGCGGCGCGGGCGACAAACGCTTTCCGTTTCCTGTTCAGGACTTCATCCGGGACGATGCCCACGAGGGCTCGGCGCATCAGGGACCGCCGCTGGCCTGGCCGGACATGTTGTTCCCGCGGGATTGCGTACATGAACTCGAGAAAACTGCGGTCGAGATAGGGATAGCGTTTCTCGTAGACCAGATCGGACGCTAGGCAATCGCATGCCAATTGTCTGCGCAATGCGTCGAGCGTACTGAGGTTGTCTTGAAAGCTGGGCAGGGGGCCGAATATCCTCATTCTCTTGGCATAGCCTTGTAAGGCCGACCTATGACGCCTCGCGAAGGTCTCGCAAAGCCATGGCACTAAGCATTTGTGTCTGTTCGTGCTGATGATCGATGACGGGAAGAATCCCCGTCCCGCTTCGAAGAGTAGATGGAACCAGGGCTTTCTCTTGTTCAGTGCCCATAGCTTCAATTGATGAATCAGCGTCCTGAAATGAGCCCTGACCAGAAGATCTTCCAGTTCCGGGGTGGGTGTCGGTACGCCGCCAGTGGCTTCATCGCCGCCGATACCGGAAAGGATGACGCGATGTCCCCTCGACGTCATGTAGTCGGCGAGTTGCCTTCCGGCATCAGTGGGGCGAACTCTCGAACCTGGCGTTGAGGCAAACTGGTGTGTCTTAAGCGCTGGCGGGAAAGACTGTGGCAAGCCGACCGAGATATGACAGCCGGCACGGCCGCGTCGTTCTTCGACCTTGGTAAAATAAGGGCGCTCGTTCCAATTGGGCTCGGAATCGTCATATCGCGAGACAGTGTCGAGCCACGGCAGGTGGACTCCACCCTCGCCAATGATCTTGTCGGCCATGCATACGATAGAGGAGGAATCCATCCCCCCGCTCAGCTCCGCAAGAATCGGCCCGTCTGAACGCAGTCGTCGGCGCAGCGCCTCTGCAAACACAGTTCTAAAGTGCTCTTCGTACTCGTCATCCGCACGATAGGTGATCTTCTTCCCGGGATCGAAGTCCCAGTACTTCGTGACCGTATGTTGTCCCCGGCATAGCAACACAAAGGAAGACGGTGGCACAGAATGAACTCCAACGAAGGGGGTGAGATGGGCGTCGGGGAAAAACGAGAACCACCCGGCAACGTATTCCTCGGAGAGCGGGAGCGTCCTTCCGGCAAATTGCACCAGAGGCTCAAGAAGAGTGCACCACCTGACGCTTTCCTTTTCGACCGAGTAGTAGAGATGTCGAGTGCCGACAAAGTCTTTGGCCAAAATGAGAGAATTACCCTTGGAGTCCCAAATGGAGAGCGCCCAGTCGCCGATCAGTCTTGCAAAGGATTCTGTGCCGGATTTTTCGTAGGCAGTAGCCACAATCTCCAAGTCGGTTGGAGAAGGCGACAGTTCGCCACGCAGTTGCCATGCCAGGTCCTCGCGATTATCTAGCCGGCCGTCCCACATGAAAACATTCCCGGACCTTGACGTCATGGGCTGCACTTCGTTGCGTGACTCTTTGGTTGTGCGAAACGCCCGATAGAGAACTCCCAGACCGTCCTTGCAAATCGATCCTTCCCCATCCGGCCCGTAAGGCGCGAGTACTGGACGTATCTCGTCGAGATCCTTCGGATCGACTGGTTCGCCATCGAAATGGCACTCCCCAAACTGAACACTCATAGTTCTGCCTCGCAATAAGCGCCAGCCCTCTAACATCTGTCGAGAACTGCGTAGATCTCCCGCATGTACGGCTTGTCGCCGACCACCCGACCGTCCACTTCAACCCATGCATGGGCCTTGAATGGCATTTGCTGCGCACCGATCATCATTTGAGCGTTGACGCCATGGTGCTTCAACAGACATACCGTTACGGCCGATCGCTGCAGACACCGCACTTCCTTCCAATACCAAATGCACGCCATGTCCACGGCCGCGCCGATCGTTTCGACTACGGTGCGAGAAACCTCGGACTCGCGGATAGGACAATTCCGGACTTTCTGGCACAGGGCAGCGAAATTGCCGCGTGCCAGGTACACGTCGAAGTGGAGCAGTTCGCAGTATGCTCGCGACACAATAAATGACATGACACGCCTCATCCCGACGGGGATAGTTGAAGCTGTTCACAGAGAAATGCCATCCGGTCACTGAGAGCCTCGATTCGGTCCCTCAGAGGCAATACCGGAGAATGGCCACGATAGCGGCTGTAGTCCAAGAGTATTGGGTGTGCGGAGGCGTTGGCAGCCTGCAACCGAGCCGTCATTTTTCGGGCATGCAGCGGATTGCAATTCTGGTCAGAATCTCCGGAGACAATCATGGTTGCGGGATAAGCGGTACCGTCGCGCACCCGGTGGTAAGGGGAATAACCAAGCAGCGCTTCAAAATCGGTGGGGTCTTCGGCGGTTCCCAGCTCTCCCTTCCAAACATGTGCGCCGTCGAACAAGTGATACCGCAGCATATCCAGCATTGGGACCATGCAAACCACGACGCGAAACAGATCTGGCCTCTGCGTCATTGCTGCGCCGACCAACAACCCGGAATTGGAGCCACCAAAGATAGCCAGTTTCCCTAGTTCGGTCCGCCCGGTCTGGATGAGCCACTCCGCGGCGGCCAAGAAGTCATCAAATGCGACCTGGCGATGTCGTCGCTGGGCAGCCCGGTGCCACTCGCTGCCGAATTCCGAACCGCCGCGAATGTTGGGCAGTGCAAAGAGGCAACCTCGCTCCATGAGAAATGACACGAAGACACTGAACTGAGGTGTCATCGATACACCGTGAGCGCCGTAGGACGTCATGATCACCGGGTGTGAACCGCTTTCGAGCGCATCTCGATGTCCCACCAGGAACATGGGAATGCTGATCCCATCTTTTGCGGTAAACCAAACCTGTGAACTGCTGATTTCTCCCTGGTCGAACGGATGTTTCCGTTCCCACCAGAGTCTGGCGTCGTCCTGCTTGACCGAGTAACTCCAGAGCTGAATTGGTCTCATGAAAGACTCTTGTTCGTAAAACAACTCGTTACTGTCCTCGGAGCCTCCCACCAAGCGCACAGTGGTTCCGTTGCCCACGGGCAATTGTCCCCGTCGCAAGCCGGAAAGGTCGAAAATATCGACCTCGGTTTGGAATTGTCGGACATAAGAAACAAAAATCCGATCCCCGCATACGGCCCAGTCTTGGATCGGCAGGTCGCTACTTGGAACGAGGTCAATGAATTCCGGCCGTATGCCCTCGCGACCGAGGACCTCGACGATTCGGAGATTCGGCGATCCGCGGTCAGTCAGGGCTAAGATCCGGCCATCCACCAAAAGCAGTGGCGCGAACTGGTACTCGGCGTCCCGAACAATTGGCTTCGGGGAACTGGAATTCCCAACCGGCCATAGATAGAAATCGGTCATGGGACTTTCGAGAAACCGGATCACCAGGAATCCGAGCTGTTCCTTCCCCGGTATGAGGCAAAGTCGAAGCTTTTCACCCTTCCCGGCGCAGAAGACTTCCTCGTCCTGGGTAAAGCTGGTATCCAGTTTGTGCCTGTAGGCTGCACGATAGTGAGGCCTCGCGGCGCCCAAGGCCTCATGAACGTAGTAGAAGGCCTGCGAATCCGGTGCAAATGCGAAGCCGCGCAGATAGCCTCGCGGAAGTTCATCGGGCAGACTCTCGCGTGCCTCAATATCCAGCAGCTCGAAACTCCCGGTGCGCTCCCCGCCTTGTTTGACTTCGTACAGCAATAAGCGGCCATCGGGTGAGATACGAAGTGGCGTTACTGCGGTATGCGGGCCGGTGCCGCGCAGGGACGGATCGACAAGGATGTCATCTGGACCATCGATGCCTTCGCGCACGTATATCGATGGTTGCTCTTGCCCCGGCAGACGCTTCCGGAAGAAATACCGGGTTCCAACCTTCTGCAGCGAATCATAGGTTTCTACATCGAGCAGTTCTCGAATGCGATTCTGGATGCGCTCCCGGTGTGGGATGGAATCGAGATACGCTCGCGCGTACCGCGTTTGGGCTGCTAGCCATTCCCGAGTGCGGGGTGATTCCTGCTCTTCCAGCCAACGATAACGGTCTGTGACCGCCACGCCATGCAGGGTTTCTGTCACGGCTTCGATCGGCGAATGTGGTGGAGGTTCCATCAATGCAGGCACAGCGACCTCCTATCGGCGAATGCATTTGCCTCACGGTGCATTCGTCGCGTCAGGCTGCGCAGATACCCAGCGGTAGCCGGTTCTTCAAGCCTTTCGGTCTTCTTCCTTACGTCGTTTCCGGCCGCGTAGGCGAAAGCGGCCAGGAGTGGAGCGAATGCCAGTGCTTCGGCCATCACAGCAGCCGTGACCACGCCGTTCCACTGTGCGCAATACGCCGCAGTCAGCCTCGCCCTGACTGCTGACTCGGCCCCCAAGGTTCGACGTGCGTGCTCGAGAAGATACTCGAGGCTGAAAAGAGGATTTCCGACGTACGCCTCCGCCCAGTCCAGAAATGCACATCGATTTTGCGAAACGATGATGTTCCCCGGGTTTAGATCGAGGTGTCCGAGCGTCTCAGGACTCCCCACGGCCTCCATTGCGTCGACAGCGCTCCGCAGAGAGTCTGCGACCCGTAGCAGATCCTTTTGGCCGAGGACGGGTGGCTGGACTTTCGCTTGACGCTCCATCAGTTCTGTCGCGACGTTCATGAACGGTTGAATAAGTTTAGAGAGCGCTGCCGAGCCCAAATCGGAGGCGCCCGCACCGAGGATTTGGGAACCGTGGTCGATGGACTGGATCTGCAGTTTCGCTAACGAGGCGGCCGCTTGTTCCCACAGCGTAAGTTCCTGGACTTCCGAAAGAAGCTCTCCAGTGGCCTCGCGGGTAAGCCAGCCATTCCACTCTGGGCGGACTGCTAGCATGCGCGGAAGATAGTCCGGGAAAAGCTGCGCCAGCGCGCAGGTGATGGCGAATTCCCTTTGGTTGGGTTCACCTACCGCTTTGAACCACAACGCCGGGCCGTCAGTCTCGAATCGAATCAGGCTAAACGAGGGGCTGGCGTTCAACTGCCGGAATTCTCCATTGACGTGGAAGCCCATTGGTTCAACCACCGACTGGATCCAATTGCGTAGCTCGCAGAACCAGCCGAGGCGTGCAAATGGACCTGCAGAGGAGTCTTCGATCTCCGCGTTGCCGATCCCCGTTACTCGCTTGATAGCTGAATAGTCGCGCGTGTCAATCAATGAATCCTGGCACAAGGCTGACATTGGCACCCAGCGAGTTACCATCGTGGGATTGCTTCGAGTACACAAGTGCTCCGCAGCCTCATAACGGGTCCCGGCACCATTGGGCGGCGCAGGCTCCGCTTCGAAAAGGCACACAACTTCTTCTCCCCATTGACTCTCGACGGCAGCGGTGAGACGTTCCGCGACTCGCTGCCAGCGCGGAATCTCCACCGAGGGAAGCTTGTGGCGCTCACCTTCAGGTACCAGAAGAATTTTTGGGCCGTCCCGGCTCAGCACGATGACGCGATAAGTTTCGCGCCCGTTTTGTTCTGTGCTTGCCAATTTGCAACTCCAAACAGTGTCTATTTGCTAGAACTCCGAGACCAGCTTGTGCTTCCTGAGCGACACGATGAATTCGCGCACGTCGTTCTGGACAACTTCGCGGCTGGTGTTGAATTCCTGGCTGATCACATTCACAATGTCAGGCTCGGCTGAACCGCTCTCCATAAGTTCGAGAATCCTCGACCCTGCGCGGTTCAGGTTGAACATTTGGCCTTGCTCGACATCGAGAACGATGGCGCCGTCCTGGCCGTGCGTGCTGCGAACTCCATCGGAGACCCTGTACATCGGCTGCCCCAGCAGAATCGGTGTAACCGCGAACTGGATATCTGGCTGACACCTTGCATCTACGCCAACGAGAACACCAGCGATTCCTAGGTTTGTTCGGGAAACTACCGGAGTCTTTGGAAGGGTGTTGTCGCCTCAACGACATGGGTGAGCAGTTCCCATTTCGCCCAAACGAGATTCGTTCGCCTTTACGCTCTAATCGGTGCCGCAGAGGACGAGTGGCCCCCTGGTGACGTGAGGTTTATCCAATTTGCCTCGGGATGAAATCTGATGGCGAAGAAGTGGCGAGTGGCTGGTAGTTGCTAACGGGCTAAGATCTGAATTGGCTGCGGTGGGTTGGCGCAAGGCTGATTGAATGAACGCGCCTGCTCAAGGTTTCAGGAGAGCCTTCCCGTAGGCAACAGGAATGGCGAAATTCGACCCGCCGAACTCACGCACCATGGCAAAGTTGATCCCTATCACTTTGCCCTCGTTATTGAAAAGCGGACCGCCAGAGCCGCCCGAAGTGGTTTGGGCATCGTAGACGATCTTGTCGGGCAGTACATCGCCGATGTGTCCTTGGGTGGTGACCGGCCTGATCAGGTGGCGGCGGGCGAGTTCTTCCATCACCTGCTTCGGATCACCTTTGGAGGCAGTCGCGATGGATTGGAGCGTCTCCGCCCCCGTCCGAGCCAGAATTGCGTCGAGTGCCGTCGGATATCCGAGGAGCACGACGGGGCCCCCACTTACAGCCGAACCGCGGCCATCGGCCAGCGCGATCTGTCTGATTCCGAGCGCAGCAACGTTTCCCTTAACTACGGCAACGTCAGCGGCGGGGGAAATCCTCTCGGTGTTGATGGCGATGCCGTGTGGAACCCCGGGGAAATACGCTGTCATCTCAGCAATCACCGGCTCGAGGCCTTGGTCGAGCATTTCTTTCAAGTCATCGTTCTGCCACCAAGGTTCGGCCACGTGATGATTGGTAAGAATTTGTCCGCTGGCGGAGGCGAGAAACCCAGTGCCAAAAGCATCCAGATGTACTTCTGGGCCGTTCCCGGCCAGGCTCAAGAGCGGGTTGTTGTGCTCGTCAGTGGTTGGCTGGCCACTGCTCGTCATTCCAGCGTAGTGCAATGTCAGTCCGGTTGTGTGGTCGCGGAAGGCGAGCAAGACATGGATGAGGCAGACGCTCGGCTCATAAGACCGAATGATCGTCTGCGCAACCTTACCTTCGGTCTCAAGCTTCTGAAGGCGGCTGTCTACAGCGGCCAGTTGACTCTGCAAAGTGGAGGAATTCTCTGCTTTGCGGTTCGCAATTTCCGATCTCAGGTCTTCGCTTTTCTTCTGAAGTTGAAGCTTTTGTGGATCACTCGCCTGGGATGGGCTGGGTCCCCCATCTTCAAGGGCATGGCGTGAGCGTTCGATCAACTGTTGCTCGGTCAGCACGCCACTCTGCAATCGAGTGATCGCCGCATAGACCCGAGTATTCTGCTCCTGGGCGCGGCGGTAAAAGACGAAAAACACCAGGGCGGACACGGCCAGCACGGCTAGCGTGGCCAACCCGCCAACCCGAAGCGTCCGTCGTTCTTCGTTGACTGCTGTCACCACCTGCTGAGTGGCGTTTCGATTTTCCTCGAAAAGGCTCAGGCGTCCGCGGAGCTCATCGACGATGGCTTTATTGCGTAGTTGCGAACGCACCCGCGACAGCAATTCGTGGGAATCAAAAGGCAGTGACAACACATCGTCTGCTCCGAGTTCCAGTCCACGAGTGCGCTCGGCTGATCCTCCCGGAGCTAGCATGACAACGCGTATGTTGTGAGTGTGCTCGGAACCCTTGATTTCGGAAAGAAGATCACAGCAATCGAGTTGGGGCGGGTCGGCACCCAGAACAACTGCCTCGGGATCGAAGGCGAGAACGGACTTTATCCCTTCCCGGTAGTCAGTCGACACCTCATATCCCGCATCGCTGAGCGCCGCGACGATCTGGTTCCTGAGACCGTCGTCAGACTCCACCACCATCAATTTCCCGGCTTTGTCTCCCATGACACTCGCTTCTAAGCATTTTCTGACCTCTAGACTACCCTGTAGTCCTCTCGTTCGGGTAGCGCTATTGTCGCCATCCCCCACCAAGAGCCTGGTACACCTGCACCAGAGCAATGAGTTCATTCCCCTGCGCCTGGGACAGCCCTAGCTCGGCCGAAAAGGAGTTGGTTTCATTGGTTAAGACTTCGAGGTAGTCAGTCGTGCCCGCCTTGAAGCGCGCCTCCGAGAGGTGGGCCGCGTCCTGGGCAGATTCGAACAGGTGTTCTTGCTGGATCCGGAATTCGCGATTCTTCTGGTAGGCAATCAACGCGTCCGAGACATCACGAAACGCACCCTGAATTGTCTGCTGATAGGTCAACAGCAACTGCTGGTGTTGCGCTTCCGCCAGGCGAACGTTCGACTTCAGGCGGCCACCTGAAAAGATCGGCTGGGTGATCGCCGAGGTGAGATTCCACAGGCCCGCCGGTCCGGTGAATAAGTTGGTCAGCGCAGGGTTTTCGTACCCGGCGGTTCCCGTGAGAGAAATCTGGGGGAAGTAGGCGGCGCGAGCAACGCCAATTTCGGCATTCGCAGCCATCAGGTTTGCCTCCGATTCCCGGACATCCGCCCGCCGTTCCAGAAGCGAAGAGGGCAGGCCGGCGGGAACCTCGGGAAGATGAGGTTGCTCGGTCAGTTTCAAACCACGCGGAACCTCCCCGGGATTGCTTCCGAGCAGTACGCTGATGGCGTTTTCCAACTGCCCCACTTGCCGCTCCAGATCAGGAACTTGGGTTGCCGCCGTATACACCAGCTGTTCGGACTGTCGCACATCCAGCAGCGAGCTAATGCCGTGCTGCTCCAGCGTTTGCGTAAGTTTCAGCGAATTCTCGCGGGAACCGAGGGTTCGTTTCGCGATCTCCAGTTCCAGATCCACCTGCCGGAGTTGGAAATAATCCGTAGCCACATTGGCTACCAAGGTCGCGATCACTTCTTTTTGCGCCCATTCGTTCGCCAGCAGCGTTGCTCGGGCCGCTTCCGTCGCTCGCCGGTACTTTCCCCAAAAATCGAGGTTCCATGCCGCGGAAGCGGTTACCTGCCCTTGGGTGAGTTCGTACGACGGAATGGGACCAATCTTAGGACTCTGTACGCTATTGATGTTGCCGCCCGCACTCAGAGAAGGTAGTTGATCGGCACGCGTGATTCCGACTTGAGCCCGGGCCTGAAGAACTCGCGTGGCGGCGATACGCACGTCGTAGTTGTTCTTGAGTGCCGTGCGAATCAGTCCTCGCAGTTCCTTGTCCTGGAAGACCTCCCACCACTTTTCGTCGCCGAGCGAGGCTGCGGGCGCTTGAGGAGATCCGGCGTTGGCCGGCGGCTGAGCCGATGAAGCCGCAGAAGTCCCTTCTGGCGCTGGCGCCCGGTACGCCGCCGGAACGTCTACCGAGGGCCTTTTGTAGTTGGGTCCGACCGCGCAACCACTCAGGAAGCCCATCCCAACAAACAGCGAAACCGCAAGCCGGAACCGCCTGTTCAAGAAATATCGCGTCATGATCTTAGTCTCCATTGCCTTCCTGCATCGCGAAGGCCGGTCTTTCAGAAGATGCCCGCTCGCGACCGGAGCGGAAGAACGAAAAACGGTCCAGCACCTTCTCCTGGAATTCTTCAAGATAGAGATAAATCGCGGGCGTGACATACAAGGTCACGAACTGGGAGACGATCAGTCCTCCAATTACAACCAGTCCGAGGGGTCTGCGTGATGCCCCATCCGCGCCGTAACCAAGCGCGATTGGCAGTGCGCCCAGCAATGCCGCCATGGTGGTCATCATGATCGGACGAAAACGCTCCATACTTGCATCGTGGATGGCCTGCTCGTCCTCAACTCCCTGTCGAACCCGCTGCTCTGCGAAGTCCACGATCATGATGCCGTTCTTTTTCACGATCCCCATCAGCATGAACATTCCGATATAGGCGTACAACGACGCTTCTGAGCCGAATAACCACAATGTCAACAATCCGCCGACCAGGGCAACCGGGAGCGATGACAAAACCGTGATGGGGTGCAGGTAGCTCTCATAGAGGATCGCCAGAATCACGTACATCACGAACACCGCGACCAGCATGAGGGTTAGAAGGTCCGAAACCGTGTTGCGAAAGATGAGGGCCTCACCCTGGAGCTGGCCCTGAACATCCGACGGAAGAATTTGCTTGGCTGTGTCCTCGACAAACTGCGTCGCCTGACCTACCGTGTAGCCGGGCTTCATGTTGAAAAAGAGGGTCACGCTGGTGAACTGATTGATGTGGTTTACGGCCTGTGGCCCAATCACTGCGTGCCAACTGGTGACTGCACTGAGGGGGACCATCCGTTGGCCGTCGTCGCTCTTGATATAAAGTTTGCCGAGATCCTGTGGCTCCGAGCGTTGATCATCTGCAACCTCGAGGATCACCTGGTACTGGTCCGTCGCCTTCTTGATCAGATAGCTGTAGTTCTGGGAATACGCGTCGTGCAGCAGTGTCAGGATGCGTGTTTCCGATATACCGTAGAGTTTCGCCTGATCCCGCAGAATATCGACCTGCAGATTCGGCGTGTGATTGAAAAGATCGGAGTTGACGAACAGAAAGCCGGGATACCCGTGCATCTTGGCCATCATCGTTCCGGCTACCTCATAAACCTGCTTCGGATCGATGCCGGAAAGCGCGTATGCGAATTGCCCTTGCGTGTTCGCCGTAGCGCCTGTACTGATCTCGAGCACCGGGTTGGGCTGGAGGAAGGCAATCGCTCCGGGGATGGTGGTGTCGACCGCGCCCATCAACTGCCCTGCGACCTGAGCGATCGGGGGACGCTGCTTTGGATCCTTCAAGAACGCGATGAGGAAAGCCTGGTTGGCGGGCATGAACTGGCTGTTCCCGCTCATAGTAAAGGTTGTTGCCACCGCCGGATTAGCCCGCATCACGTTTTCCGCTGCCGTTTGCAGAGCGTGCATCTGATCGGGCGACGTACCTTCCTGCGCAACCAGCACACCGCGAATGAACGAGCTATCGCCAACGGGCAGAAAGGACTTGGGGACGATGTAAAACAGGTACCCAGTGCCGGCGAGACAGATCACCCATACCAGGGCCGAGATCCAGCGCTGCCGCAGGAAAAACCAAAGCGAGCGACCATAAACGTCGAGCACTCGGCGTTCAATGCCACCGATGACCCGTTCCATCCACGTCTTCTTGGCGCCCGCACCGCGATTGGCCAGCAGTCGGGAGGTCATCAGAGGCGTCAGCGTCAGTGACACCACTCCGCTGGCGATGATCGAAATCACGATGGTGACGGAAAACTCACGAAAGATCCGTCCCATCAGGCCACCCATGAACACCAGAGGAATAAAAACAGCGGCAAGGGACAGCGTCATCGCTAGAATCGTGAAGCTGATCTCCTTTGCTGAGTTCAAGGAGGCCTCAAAGGCATCCTGTCCGTCTTCCATGAGACGAACCGTGTTCTCAAGAAACACAATGGCGTCATCGACCAGGAAGCCTATGGCAAGCGTGAGCGCCATGAGTGACAGGTTGTCAAGGCTGTAGCCAAGCAGGTTCATGGCGACGAAGGTAAGCAAGAGCGAAAGAGGAAGAGCCACCGCCGGAATCAGCGTGTCCGTGGCGCGCCCCAGAAAGACAAAGATCACCATCACCACGAGCGCGAAAGAAATGTAGAGTGTCGTCTGCACATCTCGGGCGCTGTCAACAATGGTGCGTGAACGATCGTAGATCGGAATCAGCCGCACCGATGTTGGAAGCTGCGACTCGATGTTCGGTAGAAGCTTCCGTACCGAGTCAGCCACTTCCACGGCATTGGATCCTGCGCGCCGGAACACAGCCACAACTACCGTCGCCGCTGGCGCCGGATACCCTCGCACCCAGAAACGCATGTCGATGCGCTCGTCCTGAACACTCTCTTTGGCGGCGGCCACGTCCTTCAGATAGATCGGCGCGCCATTGTTCTGTCCGACGATGAGCTGCTGGTATTGGTCGGCGGTGCTCAATTGCCCCTGCGGCTGCAACAGAAAAGAGTGGTGGGGCCCATCGAACTGCCCCGCACCGGTATAGCTTGTACCGTTCTTGACTGCGTTGGTCAGGTCTTCGAGCGTGATGTTGCGAACCGCCATAGCCGAAGGATTCGCCTTGATTCGCACGGCCGATTGTGTGCCGTACACAGCTACCTGGCTCACTCCCGGAAGAATGCTGATGCGCTCTCCCACCTGCGTGTTCGCAAAATCGTAGAGCTGCCCTTCAGTGGCCGTATCGCTGACTAATGCGATGTACTCAATCGGCTGGTCGTTGGGATTGGTTTTCGTGAAAGTAGGTGGACTCGGCAAGTCGATCGGAAGTTGCCCCGTTGCCCGGGTGATCGCAGCCTGAACGTCGGTCGCAGCTGCGTCCAGACTCTTATCGAGACCAAATTGCAGGACGAAGCTCGTGTGGCCTTGCCCGTTGTTCGAGGTAACCAACTCCAGTCCAGGAATCTGCATGAACTGGCGCTCCAAAGGCGTGGCCACGTTGTTCGCCATCGTCTCCGGCGTCGCGCCGGGATAGTTCACTTGAACCTGAATCACCGGATAGTCCACCGCAGGCAGATCGCTTACGGGCAGCCGAAAGTACGCAAGGACACCAAACAGGACGACCGAGACTGTGAGAGCCACAGTCATGACCGGACGTCGAATGAAGCGCTCAGAGAGATTCATGACCGGCCCCCGCTCTTCGCAGTTTTGTCCGGTTGAACCTGGGAATTTATCCCTCCACCCGCCGCATCGACCCGCACCTTGCCGCCCGGCCTGACGGTCAACTGTCCTGTGACTACCACGCGCTCGTTCGCACTCAGCCCGTTTGTGACTACGACGTCATCTCCCTGACGCTGGCCGAGGGTGACGGGGCGAAGTTCTGCCGTCTCGTCCGGTTTAATAACATAGACGAACGGGCCCTTCTGACTGATTTGGGTGGCTTGGCTAGGGATCAACACTGCTCCTTTTTGTGTGCTGAGTACTAGCTTCACGTCGACGAATTGACCCGGCCAAAAGTGATGGTCGGAATTCGCCAGCGTTGCCCGCAGATTGATCGTCCCGGTTCCGTTCTGCACGGCGTTGTCCAGGAACTCTACGTTTCCGGCCCGTGCCCCACCTTCCGCATCCGATGGCAGCCGAACGCCGGCTTTCAAGGTGCCGCGCGCCATTTCTTTCTGGACTTCCGGAAGATCCCCCTCCGTAATGGTGAAGATGGCGTAGATCGGATCCAGTCGCTGCACCGAGAGCAGTGAGCTGCTATTCGCCTGCACAACATTTCCGACATCCACGAGGCGCGCTCCAGCGCGGCCATCAATGGGCGAATGAATGTAGCAATATTCTAAGTTCAACCTAGCGGTCTCTAGTGCCGCCTCGGCCGCATCCACCTGGGCCTGGTCGACGTCAACCGTGTTCTTTTTTGTGTCGTAGTCCTGCTTCGAGATGGCTCTCGTCCCGATTACTTCCTCGTCGCGGGCAAATTGGATCCTCGCAAGATCAAGCGCCGCCTTCGCTTGGGCCAACGTCGCCTGCGCGGAGTCGAGTTGCGCCTTAAATGGACGGGGGTCGATGACAAACAGGATTTGCCCCTTCTTCAAGTTCTCGCCATCCTGGAAATGGCGCTCGGTGATTCGTCCACCCACCTGGGGCGTGACGGTAACCGATTCGAACGCGCCGTTTCTCCCAATCTCGTCCAGATATCGGGGCACATCCTGAGCGGTCGCGCTGGACAACGTCACCAGTGGCGCCGGCATCGCCGCTGCCGCCTGAACCTGGGTATGGCTGCAACCGGACGCCGCAAACGTCAGCCACAACAGCGAAAATGTTCCAAGTATCCCATGTCGTGTTTTCAAAACAGTTTTCTCCTGAACGTTCATCTCGACCCTCATGAAACTGCCAATCTACGTTTTGTCTAGTTTGAAACCAGCGAGTAGGTACCTTGCAGGCCTTCTCCATGCAAAGCGCCGATCTCGGCCGCATTGGCCAAGTGCTCAAGCGCCCGAGTTCGCGCGTTGACTACAGCCCGCCGGGAACACCCGAGAAGAATTGAGCAGTCCTGATATGAATATCCTTCGAGCACGAACATCACGAATACGAACCGCTCCAGTGCGTCGAGTTCGAGGATTGCCCTTAGCCGCGGTTCGATCTCCAAGCTCACTGGCTCCGTGGTTATTGTGAGCGTCTCTTTCGCCGGTTCTATCATCCGAATCGCCTCCTGGATAATTGTGCGCCGCGCCCATGAGCGCGCCCACTCTCTAAAAACCGGATTGCCCTCCACGCTATTGCCCAGGCCCTCGACGAAGCACTGTTCTGCTTTCCGGGCGTCTGCCGTCAGCAGGAGACCAAGCAAGTACAGACGGTTCATCTCTTCGGAGAAGATGCGCTCGAAATCGCCGCCCGTGGCGTAGGCGCCAGACCCATTCTGAGAAACATGTGTGAGTTGCACTGTAACCTCCGTCGTTATCTGCGTTTCAATCGTTCGAATTGGCTGGCTGTTGCAAGTCTCTACGTGGGCCCTGACACCTGCGGGCTAGCCGCTTGAGCAGGTGTTTGATCAGGACTCCTCCGCACGAAAACTTGGCCCCCTGCTGCATCAGGTCGGACAATGTGCTTTCGGCTTCACAACCGATGACTGTGACGTCTGTTAGATCAATCACCAACTTGCGGCCATCGAGTGTCAAGTTAGCGTTGTCGCAAACCTTCCGAAGCTCGCCCAGCCACGGTTCCACCAACTTTCCTTCGAGAATGAGTCGGCGCTGCAAACGTGTGTCGATGGTCGAAATCCGTAGCATGTTCGTCCTTTGCCTAAGAGAGAGGGCAACGGGAGGGCCAAAACCAGAAGCGGGGGACCGAAGCTTAAGTCATTGAGTTTACAAAGAAGGCCGGCCATCAGGTGCGACTGTGTCGAGAATTGTCGAACCTAAAATGTCGAAACACTTTCGACACTTCTCGAGGCTCGTAGGGATGGCGGTGAATAGTAAAGCAGAGTACGTACGTTCACATGCTGATACTGCTGGATGTCATCGTTGGCGTTACGCCCCAGCGCAGGCCCCGCGACGCCGCCGTTATCAGGCGGTTAACAAAGCCATGTTTGATCGCGACGAGGTTGTTACGCAGCGCGGTTCGTCACGGATTCGCGTTCGCGACGAGGGTGGGGGAGAACAATCGTCTTTGCTCCCGCGTGCCGTCGTGCGTGCGGCCGCGAATCCTGCAAGAGGGCTTTGAGAAATGTCAGCAGGAAAACCGAGGCAACGGCGCAAATGCCCGTGAGTGCAATCCGAATCATGGTGGAGTATTAAGCACGGGACGGGCCAAACCGCAATTCATTGCAGCGTATGGTTTCCGGATGTGTGACGCGACCGGGTGGAGAATATATCGCGACAGGAAGGTGACAACCTCGTCACTTTGTCGGGATTACGACATTTTTTCGGGGATCGATCTCCAGCTTCTTCATGCGGGAGATAAGCGTGGTGCGTTTGATCCCCATCCGTGTCGCTGCCCCGTTGGGTCCCGCCACACGGCCATTCGTCTCTTTGAGCACGCGGAGAATCTCATCGCGCTCACCCGAGTCCCGCGGGCTCGATGTTGGAACTGCCGCACCTGGCCGCCGCAGCTCCGAGACAGGCACGTCAAGTGCGCCGCCGTGAGTGAGGATGACTGCCCGTTCGATGAAGTTTTCAAGCTCGCGAATATTTCCTGGCCAATGCCAACTCGCCAGCTTTTTCAGGGAAGCGGCGGGAATCGACTCGATCTTTTTCTCCATACGCCGCGCATACTTTTGGGCGAAGTATCGCACCAGCAGCGGAATGTCCTCGGGACGCTCCCGCAAGGGAGGAATGCGAATCGGAAACACATTCAGACGATAGTAAAGGTCGCTGCGGAACTCGCGGTTTTCAATCATCTCATCGAGATCGCGGTTGGTCGCTGCCACAAGGCGCACATCCACTTTCTTGGTGCGGGGGCTGCCCAGGCGTTCGAACTCGCGCTCCTGCAAAGCGCGTAACAATTTCGGCTGGATCTCGATCGGGATGTCACCCACCTCATCCAGGAACAACGTGCCCTGATCAGCCAGTTCCAGCCGGCCAAACTTCTGGGAAATAGCGCCGGTAAATGCGCCACGCTCGTGTCCGAAGAGCTCACTTTCAAGTAGCCCGGTCGGGATGGCCGCACAGTTGAGTTTTACAAACGTGCGATCCTTTCGCCGGCTGCGATCGTGGATGGCTCGAGCGATCAATTCCTTCCCCGTCCCGGTCTCGCCCAGCAGCAAGACGGTCGAATCACTGGGAGCAACCGTCTCCACCAGCCTTAGCACATTGCGCAAGGCAGAACTCTGCCCAACAATTCCTTCAAAATCCATTTCGCCGCGGATTTCATCCTCGAGGTAGAGCTTCTCCTGCGCGAGTTTGTCCTTGAGTTCGGCAATCTCACCGTACGCAAGCGCGTTCTCCATGGCGATCGCCACCTGGTGCGCAACCTGGATCAGGAAAGCAACTTCCTCGTCGCTGAAGGTATTCTCCTGCCGGCTGGCTAGCCCCAGCACTCCGAGCGAACGATTGCGGCTGACCAACCTGATGTCGCAGAACGACTTCATGCCTTCGCCAGACGCCTTGGCGTACATCTCCGGAGGCACCTTTGCCGGATCAAGGCAGTTCAGCACAAAGGGCTTGCCGGTTTGAAATGTTTCACCCGGCGTGCTTCCTTCAATCGGAACCTCGTGTCCTTCTGAAAAGAATCCCCGGCTGTCGGGGAAATCGAGCGCGTGTACTCGCAGATTCTTGCCGTCCGCATCGGGCAGCATGATGGCGGCCGCGTCGCAGTGCATGACCTTTCGGACGATGCTCGAGATCGAGTGCAACAGATCTTCGAACTCCAGATTGGAGACGACCTGGTTCGTCAGATCAAGGATTAGCTTTAGGCGGTCTTGCGCTTGTGTGGACGAGTAGAGGTTGACTGCGGCATCGATCGCCAGCGCAAGCTGATCTGCGACCAGCCGGAGAAAATCCACCTCCTCATCAGGATATGCGTATGGGCGCCTGCTGCCCACGCTAATCGCTCCCAGACGCCGTTCTCCTCTCGTCAACGGCAAGGCGCAGCTTGACACAATTCCGTGTTCATCTAGAAATTGTTTGTGCAGTGAGAACCGCGTCTCCCGGCTCCAGTCGTGAGCGAGGTGAAGTTCCTGGCGCCGATGAACCCATGCGACTGGCGTATCTCCGTCATGGATTAACCCGTCTAATCTTTCGCCGTTCACTTCCAACAATTGCCACTCAACAGCGCCCGTGTCCGAACTAAAGGAGACCACCTGCAAGTAGTCGAAGGGAACAATCTCGCGTAGCTGCCGGGAAAGTTCATTGCCGGCGTTTTCGCAGTCGTTACACGTCGCGATGGATCTGCCAGCCCGAAGAAGGGCTTCGTAACGCGCCGTCTGATTCGTTGGAGCGAACCGTGCAAGCGTTGCCATGAAGCGTCAGCCCTTAGTTTCTAAGGTTACCCCGCCTTGCTGCGTTCTCCTTTGACGGAAAACGCGGAGGATCAGCGCTAAACGTATCTGATGGGGCGAACTAGCGGAAGGGTTCTTAAAAATGCCATAAGCCTTCGACACCTGTCGAACCCTGGTCGAAGGCTCGACAACCTGTCCTTGGCTGCCTTCGAGCCGGCAGCTCAACCGATTCCCACTCGAGGGAATGGCGCGATGCGTGGGTAGGGACCAGGTCTGAGGGTTCAGACACACCCAACCCAATCGGTGAAGCAATGAAAAAAAGCAAGCACCTCCATCGCTTCAACACACCTGTAAAAGGATCACGCTTGTCTAGTTCGCTGGATCTTACAATCCGCGAAGATGGAGTAAGACACAGACGACGGAGACCATGCAAACCAGTGCCAGGACAGCGATGGTTGCCGTGGAGTCTCTCCCCCTGCGGTCCAATTCCGGATCGAGGTAGCGAATCGCATTCCACAGTTCTCGATCCGACATCACGCTATGATCATTCAGTTCTTCTTGCTGATTGTTCCTCGGCACGTCAAATCTCCTTTAGCGAGTCCCCGGATCTCCCGCTGCCCGTGCGGCACGGCTTAACTCCCTCGCAGTTTTTCCGCTCTCCTTCAGCGATTTCTCCTGCAAGGTGGCATTTGTGGAGAATTTCGCAACTCCACACCGTTTCCCTGATGAATTGGGCAGCCGGGAAGAATGGGGGAGGGCGTGATTACCCGGCTGCCCAGGAGCGCCTAGAACCGGAAAACGCTTCCAGCGGATGGTTGCGCCGTGTGCGTCCAGCTATCGGTGTTCAAGGCCCGGAGTCCGAAGTCCGGATTCTTGTACACAAAACCTCTATATTCCCCGCGCACAGAGAAATGCCGCGTCAAGGCATAATCAGCGCCGGCACCATACAGGAAAGCGCCTTTCCCCTGAGTGCCGGCACCGGGCACAGATCCGCCAAGATTGCCGGTCGGATCAAAGATCAGACCGCCGCCCCCGGCGAGCGCGTAGGTACTGACCCTCTTAAGGCGCAGTGGAAGGTTGACTACCAAATCGCCAGTGACCGCATGGACGTCGGCCTGGACTCTGGAGTCTCCGACGCCAAGAACATATTTCTGAGTATTTCGGTCGAAACCATAATTGCCCTCCGCCGAGAGCCAACGGTTGATGTGATAACGGTAACCGACCTGAAAACCGCCTGTGTCAGTGGTCGTCCGCGTGGTTCCTCGGCCGCTAGTGTCGTTCGTGAAAAAGCCGGTGCCTTGCAAACTGATCTCTGACCGGTTTTCCTGAGCTGTGGCGCCAAGAGCTAATAGAAATAAGAAGCCTGCAAAAATTGTCGCAATTCGCCGCATCGTGCGATTCCTCCATGCTTGAATGTGTGCCCACGATTCCACCCCCGATCTTCACGGAGCCGAATCGTTTTTCGCCCTGAGTACGGCATGCGACATGCCAAAGTTGCGTTTGTCCTTACGCCGGCGTCAAATATCTGAGCGAACGAAGTTTACCCAGTGCGAGCCCCAGTCCGCACAAGTGGATTGTCGAGTGCTTCGACACTCGATTCGACAGGTGTCGAGCGTTACGACACTGGACCGAATTGTCCTGCCGCTTCATTGCATCAGCATGAGACTGAGAAATATGGGGGGAACACTTGAGGCAGAGGCGGAGACTGGTTTGTGAATTGCAGCCAGCTTACTCTGATATCACAAAGCATGATCGATTCGATTTTGTGTCGTAATCAATCGTCAACTGGCGAAAGCCCGGTCGGAATCAACGACACCGGTCCAGAGAGCGATAGCGCTTATTTCTGAGCTGTGGCGTGGTAGCAGTTCAAATCCCATCGGACGACGAAAGGATCGTGGAAGGGGTGCGCCGACCAGCCTGGTTAAAGATCAGCGCGCTAGTTGGTACTGCTCGAAGCCTCTGCGATAATGAAACCCGTCGATGTGCGGAAGATACCGGGTTTCACGGCGAAAGCAATTCATTGAAGAGCGCTTCGATGCTTCCGGCGAAGAAGATTGGAATCCTCGTTACAACATCGCCCCCACGCAGCCCGTTCCTGTCATACGCCGACATCCCAAAGAACCTCGTCGCGTGTTCTCTTTAATGCGGTGGGGCTAGTTCCATCCTGGGCGAAGGATACGTCCGCTGCTGCCCGGATGATTAACGCAAGGTCTGGATTTTGGGAAACTTCAAGACCCTGTGTCCCCGCCCTCCCGGAGCCATCTAGTACCTTTAATTTGAAATGAACTGTTCCGTCGAAAACCGTTTTATGCTTCTCATCCGCCACGCTCTCGCGTAAGACTTACCTCTGCTCCCCCCCATGATTCATGCATTTGCAGAATTTGAGCATGCCCGCACTGTGGCGACTGACGAGAGTCTCCTGCGAGATACAGGGATCAGCGTTTGGAGGCGAGTGTCAATTTTAGTTCTATTATGGAAACATATTGACATAGCTCCCGAACGTGGATTGTGGAGGCGTCCGCCGCCGGGCGTGTGTAGAGAAACAAGCAAAGCCGCTCTCAGAGTCTGCGAACAACGGACACAATTTTCCCAACCACCTCAGCGTCTCGGCTTCGGAGTTCCTCCTGCTTGTGAACCCCTCCCGGGTAAGTGTGAACGACCAGGCTGGCGTTCTCCCGACTGCAGCACCCGCATAAATAGGTCCCGTCGCGCGTGAGAATGACATACAACGGCTGCTGCCACAGGGGCTTCGATCCGCAATCACTCGGCTTTTTCTTCTGCCGATTCACAACTGCAAGAACTCCGCCGGCAAGATACGTGTGGACGGGATTACGTGTCCCACCAATCCAGAAGAAGTCTTTCAGCGACAGCCCTGGCAAGCCGGAGAGCAGGTCCAGTGACCCTCGCAAAAAGAAGGGTACGTCCTCAAGTTCTGCGACAAGTTGCGCGACGGGGCCCTCTTGTTCATTCCCATGAGTCTGAGCAGCCGTTTCAGCTACCCTCGGCGAGGGCCTGCCGGTCAGCAAATCTGGAATCGGTTCCCGCCCGGCACCTTCGAAACGGAGCCCAACTGCTTGGAATATCGCATTCAGGCCCAACGAATAAACAACGCAGAATGTAATGATCTTGTGAACGTGGCGTGGCGGTGTGCTCAGCGTCTCGTAATCGGACAACGATCCCGATGCAGTGAAGTACCGCGCATCGCCCAGCGTGTTTGCGACCTCCCGGCTCATGGCCGCGGCTGTGCGGAACGAGAGGCCCATTTCGAGCCTTGCGCTCCGAAGCAGCATCCCCAATTGAGATGGTTCTGGAGACAGCACATCCGGCCTCCAGCGTTTCGACAGGCTCTTTGCCACTGAGGGAGCCTGGGGTCTTAGCAGGCGGCGAATTTCGAGATCAACAACACCTACGATCCTTGCTTCTTCAGGGACTCTGAATTCGACCTGGGCATAGGGCAGCTGAGTACTGATCGTCGCAATTCGCCCACGTCCAACGCCTCGAATATGGCAACAACATAGTCCTCTGGCATGCTGAATCAGAAACAGGGCTGCCGATCCCTCCACGCTGACTCGTTTGAGAGCCTCGTCTCTGATCCCGAGATTCACGCGGACGATGCTGCCCGGGAGGAGTTCCGGAAAAGCCATAGCGTCCTCGTCGCCGATTCTTGCGTACAAGAAGTTTTTGTCGCTCGGTTTCGAAAAAGAACCAAGGCGACGTGGTTCGGTCCAGTCTAGTAGCTGTGACAATGGGACTGTATCGACGAGAGGGGCACCGCTACGCAAGTTCCGAAACCATGGAATCCGCGCATTCGGATCATCCAACGATGATTCCAGAGGTCCGGTTCGTTTGGCGAAAAGCTGGATCTGTAGACGGGGGATCGCTTCGATGTCAAACCCAAAGACCTGCAGCCAGTCCCTCAGCCGGTAATTGGAGATCTGACTGAAGGCGAATAACTGAAACAGGCTTGGGCTGAAGTCTCCATGCGAAAGATCGTAATAGAGATTGTGCGGCAGGTAGAAAGGTGACGGTCGGCCAAAGAGTGTGGCCGACCTCTGGGATGCCTGATGCAAAGTGAGATTCTTGCTTGCCAGGATCGACTTGACTCGGTTCACGAGTTCCGGGTTCGGTCCCGCCTCACTGTCCGAGGGCACCATCTCACCTTTCTCGCGAGACGGTCGCCCTCGGCGCCGATCAAAAGTCAGATTTCAGCAAAATGCACTGCGACCCGACCAGATTTCCCGCCACGCAATCTGCTCGCAGAGATCTGGTTCGGTTTAAACAGTTCGCCTTCTCGTCACCACAAGTATTTGTCCGTTGCCCGAAATTCCGGACACAAGTGTCGGGTTGCAGCAAGAAGTGAGGGTTTCAGATGGAACGCGATCAGGGGCTGCACGTGAGAGCGTGGTCAGTTTCCCGACCACCTTCGTATCAGTGAGCTGGCTGAGGATTTAGGAATGTCGGCTTCCCGAACAAGACTTATTTACGCTAGACAAAGCGCCTGACTTGCGCCTACCATACCGAAACGCCAACCTGAGCCGTTCCCGATGTTGGCCCCGTCGAGTTTCGAAGCCGGTACACGCCTACGGGCGAAGCGCGAGAGCCTACGCCTGTCCATCCGGCGGGTGGCAAAGATCAGCCAGAAGATTGCCGAGGAAAAAAACAATCCAGCGTACTATGTGCCTCACAATTGGATAAGCGATCTCGAGAATGGGAAGTCGAGGCCAAGGCTGGCGAAGTTTCACACCCTCAGCCTCATCTACGACTGCGATATCAACGAGATCCTGGCCCTGTTCGGACTCAATATCGCTGATCTCGGGAAGGAGCGGGGGCTCGTAACCCTACCACAAACACACCTCAGTCGCCTGCCGCTCGTCCAATCGGAGCCCATGATCGCGACGTCCCCGAAGTCACCTATCAGACTTCCCTTAGAACAAACGAACCTCGTCCATCGCATGTTTCAGGGTCTTGGCGAGATGCCTGTTTTCCTGCTTCAGCAGGCGGGCCCGCAAGCTCTCCTCTATGGGTACGTCGGCTCCGACGATTACACGCTCGATCCCATCATACGTCCAGGCGCGTTCGTGCAGATCGATCCCCAGCAAAATAGGGTCACGAAGGACATGTGGCCAAGCGAATACGACCGCCCGGTCTATTTTGTCGAATTGCGCGACAACCGCTACGCCTGCAGTTGGTGTGAAGTCGAGGGACACAATTTGTTCCTGGTTCCTTCTCCAAAATCACCTGTGCCCATCCGTCGCCTTCGCTACCCTCAAGACGCGGAGATCGTGGGCCGTGTCATTGGGTTTGCACATCGGATCGCTCAGTTGCAACCGAAGGCTGTAACCATTCCTGCGCCCCGCACGGGTCTGCTCTGAGCGCGCATTGGCGGAGAGCGCAGGGCAAGAGTTTTCCTGCGGAAATGATGGGTTCAGATTCACGAGCACTGCCTTAAACGCCGCTCTTAGCGGTGCCTCGCCCAGGCGTCGGATTGCCCTCACCTTCCCGCTCTTTCCTCCTCCGCAGAAGAACTGATCGGCGCCATTAGACTCGAGGCCGGAAGCGTAAACTCCAGGCGGCATCTCGAGACTCTCAAGAACCTGTGATGTGGTCCATTCCATAAATTGCGCTGACCGCAGGCCAGTTATTTTGATACAGACGGACGTTCGGGGGGGGGACGTCCCGTCCGTCTCGTATTCCCGTGGTCCCGCATTCTTTATGACTGACTTTTCCTCTCACCCCTGATTTACTGTCCCATTGCATCGAGCACCATCGTGCCGAAGCCGTCCGCGGCGCCCACCAGCAAGAGGTTTCCTTGGGAAATCACGGTGCCGCCTGAGATCACGTCATCAATGAGGGTGTGCCTTGGATTCGGATCGGGAGAGGGCACGATTGCCCACGCCGTACCGTTCCAGTGCAACACCAGGTTGATAATCTTCGAGGGCCCAAACGCGTCGGTATCACCGAATGCCCAAACATCGTTTGCGGAGACGGCGATGACTCCGCGAAGCTGGTTGGAGATGGTTTGGGTGTTGGGGCCGCCCACATTGGGGCTCGGCACCACCTTCCAGCTCGTGCCGTCCCAGTGCTCGATGAGCGTCTTCTGCGGCCGGTCTTGGTTGGCCGCATCTACGAAAAACCCAACGGCCCAGGCGTCATTCGGAGCGAGAGCGGTCACTCCGAAGAGGGTTTTCTGTCCCTGGCCGGGGCTGGGGCTGGCGACCACTCTCCATGCCGTACCGTCATAGTGTTCGATAAATGTTGCTCCAAGGGCTACGGTTCCGACTGCCCAGACATCGTTGGTCGTCTGCGCGGAGATCCCAAACATGAAACTGTTCAAGTTCGACTCATCGATGGTAGCTTTCCAGGAAGTTCCGTCGAAGTGCTCAAATAGGGGAAAGGCACTGGGGAAGCCGCCGATAGTAGTCAGAATCGAGCCCCCTGCCCACATGTCGGTGGCGGAGATTGCGGTCAGCCCCTCCAAGGAAGGTTGATCCGAAGGCTGGAATGTGGGCCCGGGAGAAACCCTCCACTTGGTGCCATCGAAATGCTCGATGATCTGGTTGGGATTCTGCTGATTGATATTGATATCTCCGACCCCCCAAACGTTGTCGGGGGCAAGATCCGCCACTCCCGAGAGCCGGCTGGTCAAGTCGCCGGCAATCTCGGGTAGAGCGAAAGCGGTCCATTTCTGTCCATCGAAATGGATCCCAGACTGACCGACGGCCCATATATCGCTTGCCGAGGACCCCGAAACCGCGTCCAAATCACTGTGAAACGGGAACGGCCGGATGTTGGGCGTTGGCACGACCCTAAAGATTGACCTAGCCGGCGCTTCGGTGACCTGTGCATGTGACAGTTGCTGCAGGGGACTCGCTGCTGACAGTGCTATGACGAATAGACCGACCTTCATTAGTCTTGGCATTACTTTGAGTCCTTTTCAAATTTTAAATATGTCGCCGAAATTTCAGCGTACCGCCGAAAACTGTACTACTGGAAAATCGTTCGATTGTCATCACGACGTAAAACGTTTCGCGTACTTCCTTGCTGAAACGTTTTGGATTTCATTGTTGATAACTGCGCTCGTGAGGTTTTATTCCACAAAGGCTTCGTGAGCCTTAGTTCAGGACTGAATCCGACGATCGCGGAACTGACCCAGGCGATTGATCAGGAAGTCGAGAAGTTCCCGGCGGCGCAGCGACTGATGGCCCATCCCGGAGTGGGTACCTTAACCGCACTGGCCTTCGTGCTGATCATCGGCAAAGCCGAGCGCTTTCACTGCGGCAAGCAGGTGGCGAGCTATCTGGGACTGGTGCCCTTGGAAGAGTCCAGCGCGAACCGGCGACGGCTGGGGAGGATCACCAAACCGGGGAGTTCGATGATGCGCTTCCTGCTGGTGGAAGCGGCGCAGGAAGGGCGGAGATTGCCCTCGGAGATTTGGAGGTTGTGGCAACCTTACCGACATCGAACGCCAGATTGCGGCGTCGCACGGGGACATCCAGGCATGCGGAAAGCATGATGATGGGGCGCCTGCGGCTTACGCCGCCTGATTTCGCCAGCGACCTCTTGCCCGTTCATTTCGGGCATGAGGTAGTCAACGATCATAACGTCCACTGGGCGCATCGCAGCCAGTTCTAGTCCCTGGCCGCCGCTTGCAGAGGTCAGAATGGTATAGCCGAAGGTCTCGAGAAAACAGAGGTCGGTATCCATCCGCTTGTGTTGAACGACTATCGTGGTCTGGGATGCTTGACAGTTTGAATTATTCTGTGTTCTTGTGTCCCTGTCTTTGGCGGTTGGGGTGATCGGCGCAAACATGCAAGGTGAATTCCTTGTCGCGCTCCAACTCGAAGTTGCGCATCATTTCGTCAAGAGATTTGCCCGCGGGCTTACTCGAAGAGATGAAGACCCAGGCGCATTCGGAGCAACCGAAACCCCGAAAACGCTGCTGTTCGATCCATATTAACTCTCGAGTCATGGCGCCCCTCGCCGCCGCGCCCGCAGGCGTATGCGGACGGAGTCTACATGCGCCAATTTGGATGGTCTGTCGGGCACCCTACAGAGATGGAAAATCCTTGTTCCTTGCGCGCGCCTCGATTCCCGTGGCCTGGTTTGAAAGCTGCGGGAACTGCTTGCAAGGTTCATTCAGGCTCCAAGCGGTCTGTATTGCTCAGTATCCCCTTCGTATCCAGCCTAGGATCGATGAGTCTTCGAGAGGGCGTCACCATGCCCTCCCCGAATCCTCCCTTATGGAAAACAAAGGCCTCCAAGTCGTGCAGTCTGGCGAACGAACGAATGCCGAGGGAAAACCCGTCAGCAACCTGATACTTCTATCCACTTCGGACAACGACTATAGCTCACTACGTCCTCACCTCGAATATGTGAGTTTGCCAAGCCATTTAATCCTTCACGAGGGGGGTGGGAAACTGGAATTTACGTATTTTCCGAATGAAGGTTTGATTTCTCTTGTGGTCGTCATGAAAGATGGAGAGACCGCGGAAGCTGGCATCGTGGGCAATGAGGGCTTCACTGGAACCCCAGCGGCGGTTGGCTTGAGCCGGAGCCCGCTGCAAGCCGTGGTACAAATCACAGGGGCCGGGTTTCGGGTCGAGGTGGCAGCTTTGCAAAACACTTTGGAATCCACTCCAAACCTGCAATTGATGTTGAGCCGCTATGCCGTAGTTCAGGGAATGCAGGTTGCCCAAACCGCCGCCTGTAACCGCCTGCACAATATTGAGCAGCGCCTTGCACGGTGGTTGCTCATGACCCAGGACCGAGTGGACTCGGAGACGCTGCCCATCACCCATGATTTTCTCGCGACCATGCTGGGGACGGACCGGCCCAGCGTGAGCGTGGCAGCTGGTGTTTTGCAGAAGAAGAAGGTCATCGAGTACACACGCGGCGCGGTAAAGATCGTGAACCGCAAGAAACTCGAAGAATCCGCCTGTGAGTGCTACGGGATTACCCAGCAGTACAATGGCGAGCTGGGCTTGAAGTAAGCCTACAAAGAAAATTTTCCGTTGTTATTGCCGAGCGAGCCCGAATCAGAAACGCGCCCCCTTGGACTAATCGTGGAGAGTTCAGACGGGTCAAGGTTGTGCCCATCTCCGGTCACGAATCGCCCGACCAAACTGAATACGCAGTTGACAATCCGGCGACCTTACAGGAAAAGGGGCCGCTCAAGTGAGACAAATCGAGAAAACTGGAGGGAAAACGACCCCTCCGCTTCAGTATCATGCTCGGCTCGGGCTAGATGACGGTCACGGAAAGTAGATTCCCCAGAACTTCCTTTTCGCAGCATCCGCTTCGAGAAACTCGACCCCGTAAGTGTAGATACCCCGATGATCTGCGCTCACCTGTGTGACGACTCGGGCCGAAACTTGAGTGGTGTGGTGTTTGTTGTTTTGTAACACGATGGTCGAACCGGTCAAGAGCTCTCGATTCAGTTCAATGGCAGCCCCATGTCGGTTCAGTTTGGTTGCTTTGGCAGGTGTGGTGAAGGGGCACCTTGCAGGGCCGTGGCCAGACAGCGTTATGCCTGCATTGAGCGCCAGGCGAGTGCTTCGTCGATTAACGGACCCCAGCCTCGAAGTCGGCCTTTTCTCGTGTACTCGGGGAAGCGCCATAGAGGGAGTTTGCGGAATTCCCAGGTCGCGGAAAAGGTCTCGATAGTCGCAATCAGTCTGGGAATTTGGATAGGGCAGAAAGGCGGAAGTACAAGGTCGAACTCTAACACCCTGGGCAGAACCCGCTTAGCTGCCGATCACAGTCCCATGCGATGACTGCGGCCACCGTATATGACGAACGGTTGGCCTCCGCCATGACCGCTTAAAGGCGTTTTGGATGGTTCATTCTGGTACCCGCTACAGATCCTGCTAGGACTTCGCGTAACTTTCTCACAGCTTCTGGTATTTCCTCCACCGGCGTGCTGCCGTAACCGAGAACCAACCCTTGCTGAGAAGGCTTACTGGCATAAAAAGTCGACAAGGGTAAGAGCCAAAGACCACGGGCTGCGGCTCGTTGAGCAATCGCTCGGTCAGAGATTCCGGTTAGGGTCAGGACCAAGTAGGTGCCTGCATGGGCTCCCGACACTTTGCCCATCGAACCCAACTCTTGCTGCAAGCATTCAATTAACGTCGTGCGACGGTCCGCGTAGAGCGACCGCATCCTGCGAATATGGCGGGAGAAGTGGCCTTCGCGAATGAAGTGTGCCAAGACCTCCCCTATCGGCGGCTGAGGCTGACAAACAATGCGACGGTCCTCGCTAGGAGCACCAGCGTGAGGGCCACGAGGAACCATTGCCAAGGGTTGAGCATGTAAGGTAATTGTCGCCGGGAGTTTACCCATCCCACAACTGTCGTCGGTAATGGCTCAAGAGTGGGGGCAACGATTACGAAGGTGGGCCTCCGTGCCTCCGGGTTTGCGGGCAAGACGAGACAAAAACAGCCTTCTACCCGAGACAGGAAGCGAAAACGTCTCGTATTGTCTCGGCAACTATGTGAGACAACTGAGGAAGCCTAGCTAAACCATTTCATCAAAAAGGCCAACGCGAAAACGCCTGCATCCTTGACAAAGCATCCGACGTAAAAAAGCGAGACCGGCCAAGTCTTTTTGTGTAGAGCGAACAACCCTACCAGCAGGTCGTAGGCCACGATCAAAACTAGTTGGGCATTCTTGGCGAACGCAGGATTCGCAAGGCAGGAACATCTGCCCGCTCGAACCGTTGAGCACATTTCTAGGGAAGCTTTAAAACGGCCTGAAGACTTTGAGGAGAATTGCGCCGCTCGTCGTTAACTTCTATTGTCCCTGGCATCCGCTATTGTCAAATGGTTTTATCCCAATGCCACAGGACAAGACTTGGCGGAGACCTCTGACAATAGTGGATGCCAGGGACAATAGAAGCAGGTCAGAAAAGGACCTTCCAAGATTCCGCAGATCCTATTCCTCGACACTCTCAGTTAAGGCTTTGAAGTGCGGTGTCCGTTCGGCCATTGTCGGTCTGGGGCGCGTGCATCACATCTTGAAATTGCACGTGAACAATTTCGTTCCTCACCGCATATAGTACCAACTCGGCGATCGAATGAAGCTTAAGCTTCCGCAGGATATTGCTTCGATGTGTTTCTACCGTTTTAAGAGCGATATTAAGCATCGAGGCTGCATCTTTGGCACTCCTGCCCTCAGCCATGAGCTGCACGACCTCGCGCTCCCGAGGCGACAATTTGCCTATGGTGGTCACGGCTGGACGACCAAACCGATGTCGATTTTGAGCGCCCGCCATCAGTTCGGACACTCGTGAGCTGAAGCTACTCTTGTACCGTTGCAGAGCCTCCACGGCTGTCGTCAGATCATTCGCTCCCTCGGACTTGAAAACCCATCCACAAATACCGGCGTCCAAACAGTCCACGATCACTTGCTCGGAGTTCACTCCCGTAAGGATGAGTATTCTCTGTTCAGGATTATCCTTCAGGATCTTTCGGGCTACGTCCATCCCATTTAGTTTCGGCATGCAAATGTCTAGGATAAGGAGATCTGGTTTCAGACGGGTGAACATCTCTATCGTATTCGGGCCATCAGTGGCCTCTCCGCACACCTCCCAACCTTCGTGTTTTCCCAGCACGAAGCACAGACCTACACGAAATATTGGGTGGTCGTCGGCCACCAAAATCCGAAACGCACTCATGGAATCTCCACCGCGTCCATTGCTTCCCTGAATCGCACGGTCAATCGTGTGGTTCCACGATTCATCTCTTCCGCGCAAAAACACCGGAGCAGGCGTGAGGGTCGAATGTCGCCAGACCAGCCGACGCTAACCCATGCCTGCCCCCACAAGCTGCCCCATTCTGCCAGGAGACAGCCGTGTTAGAGCAGGTTCAAAAATACCGTCCTCGCACCATTACGACTGTTCAAGACTGCTCACTTTTAACAACTATTTCAAAAACGCTTCACGGTCGCTAAACGCAATTGTTGTTGCAACATCGCCATTTGACCCTGGACCGGGGGTTGTGAGTGCGATTCGCCGATTACACTGATTGACCCCGGTCGTGGGAGATCAGCTCTCCATCATCACACCTCAACTTCGTTCTGGAAGGTCGTTAGGCAGAGTGAGGCTTGTATGCGGATGCGGTTACCAAGTGCTGTTCCGGCAGGGTCGGAGCCTTGCTGATTTCTGGGTCTGTCTCACGGCTCAGCCGGGCGGTCCAAATCCGCCCCGCGACCGTACTCACAACTCCGATCACCACCCAGACTTCCATCATCAACTTGAGCCAGTGCATGAATTCTCCAGGATCTTCGCGGCGGGCAGTGGAACCCGGCCCTGGGGGTGGGCCTAGCCAGACGACGCAGGTAACTTTATCGCACCCAACGTCCCTGTCGATAGAGACATCCGTCTCTACAAGTTGACTCAGGGGCCGTTCGGCGTGGCATGGATCAAGAGAATTGCCATGGCTCGCACAAAATCTCTATAACGCTCATTGACCGGGTTCTGAGTGATAACGCTGTTTACGACAATAAGGGCTCCTGGGATTCCGGTTGAACCGGCTTAGGGAATCGCGGGCCACGATTCTTGCGATTTTCATCCCGAATCTCACCATGGCACGCGGCCTGCCCTCGCTGAACCGCAGCCGGCATTGCTCTACCTTGTAGGCCCCGTTAAAAGCCGCGTCTAATAAGCGGTTCGGCCATAACGGTCCTTGACACCGGTAACCGTTGCGCATACGATTTCGCCGAAAGCCTCCGC
>Ga0210406_10000320_pt1 | contig 69254 bp, 116 predicted proteins | sample IncBWC30MmetaG_FD_155454 | JGI IMG/M metagenome (GOLD analysis project Ga0210406, IMG submission 155454) | Forest soil microbial communities from Barre Woods Harvard Forest LTER site, Petersham, Massachusetts, United States - Inc-BW-C-30-M | ecosystem: Environmental > Terrestrial > Soil >...
CGGCGAGGGCGGCGAGGGCGGCGAGGGCGGCGAGGGCGGCGAGGGCGGCGAGGGCGGCCGATCGAATCACCAATCAACTCTTCTCGGCCATCGAACGTAAATGCGCTCTCCGAGAAGAGGAGGCCTCACGATGACCCGAGCGAAGCGAGAAGAGATCAGCTCCAAGCTCCGAGCCGCCCGCGAGCTCGTCGAGCCCATCACCCACCCCGGCCTACCTCAACGAGAGAGGCAGACTCAGACCCTCTGCCAGCGCTGCTTCGTCGCGGTCTACGACTTGGGCGGCGGTCTCACGGTCGACTTAGAAGGGGGGCGCCATCGTTGTTCTGCGCCCAAGCAAGACACGATTCCCGTGCCGGCAGGAGACAAGGCCCAATGAGCGCGCGCCGTCATCGTTTCTCAGGTTGCGGCCACTTCGGGTTCGGCGCCTACTGCCATCGCTGCAAACAGGCCGAGGAGCTGAAGGCCAAAGCTAACAGCCTTCAAGCCAAACTAGGAGTCTCGTTTCACTCTGATGGGGCCGTGAGACTCCTGGCCGAGGCTGAGCGCCTCAAAGCAAGAGCCTAGCGGTGTTTGGCATAGCCTGGAAGCCGTTGCCTTGCCCGCGATGCGAAACACCTTCAAGCGCGAAGGTTGTCGATGGCGCTCTAGTCTTCACCTGCCCCGTTCACGGTGAGTGGCTCCCACCTCGACTGGGGATCGGCCCCCAGCCGCAAGCTGTCAAAGCTGCCGAGGAATTTAGTCAAGAGTGGTTTCGGAAATACAATGGAGAGAGATAGGAGATCAAGTCAAATGGAAAACAATCAAGCAACAAAGAAGCCCCGCGGTTTCGCGGCGATGGATCCAACGCTCGTCAAGAGCATCGCCTCAAAGGGCGGCAAGGCGGCACACGCATCCGGCACCGCACACCAGTTCACTACCGAGGAAGCGCGCGCGGCAGGCAGAAAGGGCGGGCATGCGGCCCACATGAAGAAGATGAAGGAAGCAGGGCTCAAAGCAACCTTGCCGATTGAGCTCGGCGAGGCGGCTCAAGTTTTCTCGAACAACAAGCCCGAGGCTGCCGAGTGAGCCTCCTTCCAGAAGACCTCCTCATGCCCGATGACTTCTCGGTCAAGTGGGAGTACTGCCTGGTCGACAACCGCTACGACAGCGACTCTGGCCTGCCGCCCGCGGCATCTTGGGGGTCGCTGTCGTCTTTACTCTCTTCTACATCTTGCTAGAGGTCACCAATGCTCGACGATAAGTTCGAAGATGATATGCTAGTAGCTACCAAGCCTTTGCCGGCCCGATTCAATCAAACGGCGGTGATGCCGATATCGTGCGTCACGGCAAGGATTGTCGTGATGCTCGACGGTGCACCCTACGCTGGGTTCGTGGATAAAAAGCACGCGCAGGAGGCGGTCGATGGGTGGCGCGAGCGGTGGCTAGCTTGCCGAGGTGCGAGTCTCAGGGTGGTCGAAGTATGATTACCGTGCGGCAGCTCATAGAGAAACTCCAAGCGCTCCCCGACGAGCAGAAAGACCTCCCCGCGGTACTTGAGGGGTGCGACTGCTATGGAAAAGCGAGCGGTGAAGTTGACCTGCTCATTGAGCATAGGGAAAATCCAGCCTATGTCGCCAAGTCTTGTCGGCGGCCTGGAGAGCCGTTCGAAGATGATCTACTCTGGGTGCCAGCTAGCTCAGAGCCAAGGTTCTTAGAGATAGTCTCAGGCCTCCTCCTCAAGCGGGATTAGGGTGGCCCTTCGAGTCAAACACCTAGGCGGCGCCACCTGGTCTATCCAGGCAACCTCCTACTCCAAAGCGCTACGTAGGGAAGGCCATCACACCCCCGGCCTTCGATTCGAAGCCAGCCTCGGTGCTTATATAGGCTACTCGGATGCCGTAGCCGCCTGCTGCAAACGCTTAGAGCAATCAGGGCTCAGACTGACCTACATCGACAGGCCCGAGGTTGATACTGCTTTCAACAACACCTGGCCTATAGCGGAGAAGAGCAAAAGCGGCCTCCTCGTCAGGCCATATCAAGCTGTGGGAGCCAATTGGCTCGTCAGGCATGCTGCCGAGGGGTGTCTGTTGGCCGACCAGCTAGGCCTGGGAAAGTCGGTTCAGGCGGTCTTAGCGGCCCGCGCGCTCAAGCACCCGACGCTCGTAGTAGTACCCAACCTCGGCGGGGCGGTTCCCCTCCAATGGCGGGAGTTCGTGGCCGACTGGTGGCCCGCAGCCTCGGCATTGACACTACAGGGCGTCAAGCGCGCTTCCGAGGCCGGATTGCCAATCAACTGGGAAGATCCTAAGCATCCCCCATTCCTCATCTGCCACTACGATATCCTCCACGCGTGGGCGCCCCTCCTCGAAGGCAGGATCAAGACGATCATCTTCGATGAAATCGCCAACCTCGTTGGGGAGAAGTCCCGGAGAAGCGCCGCGGCCAGGCAGCTCGCGCGTGCTGCCAGCTACAGGATGGGCCTCAACGGCACGCCGATGAAGAACCGGCCTAAGGACCTTTGGAACATCGCCGATATCCTTTCTGAGGGCCGCTTCGGCAAGCCGTTTGCGTTTTACCTAAAACACTGCGCCGCGCATCAAGAGCAGGTCACCCGCGAGAAGCTTGTCTGGAAGTTCGATGGCTCCTCCGACCTCGAAGAGCTCAGCGAGCGTATGAAGTACTGGACTCTCCGCCGAACGATGGAAGAGGTCGGCCTCCAGGTACCGCCCTGTACCGTCCAGGTCTTAGACGTCGAGGTGCCAAGCAACTTTAGTGTCAACCCAGGAGTGTCTCTCAAGTCAGAAGCCGCCCTGCGCAAGGCTCTCGACCTATCCGCGGACGGGAAGCTCCCGCAGGTTATCGAGTTGGTCAACTCGCACAAGGAGGCTGGCTCCAAGACGATAGTCTTCTGCTACCGCAAGAGGGTAGCCGAGATGATCGCCGAGGCCTGCGGGGGAAAGTTTATCCACGGCGATCTATCCAGCAAGACAAGGCTCGAGATCATGGCCGAGCAACCGAGCGTCTTGGCTTGTACGATGGATTCAATCTCGGTCGGCCTCAATCAGCTGCGGTACGCCAACGTGGGGGTGTTCGCAGAGCTCCACTGGGTGCCCTCGGTACTTGAGCAGTGCATCGGCCGCATCCGCAGGTGGGGGCAGCAGCACAATGTTCTAATCCAATTCCTCATCGGCCTAGGCACATCGGATGAGCTAATAAGAAAATCGTGTATTACTAAGCTTGACCTGAGCGAGAAGGTGGTCGGTAAGCCAGGTAGTCAGCTCAAGTCAGACCTCGATACCGCGGCCAAGCAATCGGGGGTGGCGCACCTGCGGAAACTATGGGAGAGCATGCAAGAAGCATCATGAGAGCGCTTGGTTTCATCTGTCTCCTCGAGCTGGGGTGCGGCCACTTGCCGGCGCATGAGCCTACCCCAGCCTCCCCCCAAACGATCTACATCGACGAGACCTTCACCCGGGCCGAGCGGGCCTCGATCTTCCGGGGCGTGGAGCTCTGGGTAGCCGCGGTCGGCGTGAACGTCACTTACCGCCTGATGCCCTTCTATGAGTTACGCCAGTTGGCAGGGCAGACGAGATTCCTCAGGGCCCAACAGAGAGATGATATGCCATGCCACGATCGGCCGGGGGAGACAGTGATCGGGTGCTTCAACTATGGGGATTCGGCGATCTGGCTCCACGCGAGCAACTGCGATGAGGCTGAGCTTTACAAGCTTGCGGCCCACGAGCTTGGGCATTTCTTCGGGTTACCTGACATTCGCGATGGTATTCGGGGTAGTGCACTAATGGAGTCACGGATGGATATCATGGCCGACAAGCCAACTAGCTTAGATATTTACAACTACTGCAAATTGCATGGGTGCTAAGGTGGGCCTGCTGTATCGATCCAAACCTAAATGGGCGCCGAGGAAGCTACGGCGTGAATCCCCTCCACTGTCCCCTCGGCCAATACATTGGAGCGCGTGGGTCATCGTCGGCCTTTACTTGCTCGTCAGTCAGACCCATTACTCTAAACAGAACGGGTTTACGTTTGGACGAGCACAAGTAGAGCCGTCCGACATCACACGCTCTTACGACAATGAGGTTGGTGTAGTGTGTTGGTCTTCCAATGCTGGAGTTTCCTGCCTTCCAAACAGAATGGAGAAAAAATGACTGAGAAATGGACGAGAGAGAAATTCCTAAGGTGGGTTCAGCAGATGGCTCGCTACAGTAGCGACGGTAAGCACTACGAGCAATTGAAGGAATATGATCCTACGCTAGCCGCCATCTACCGAGAGAGCTGCATGGCTGACAAGAAGTTGACTGACTACTGCCGCACCAAACTGGAGAGCAAATGAGTCTCAAGAGAACAGACAATTACTTCCGAGCCGGCAACCGCTACTTCTTCTTCAACGGTCTCGACAAATCCGCGGTCGAGAAGGCGTGGGAGCTTGCCAAAAAAACGCCCGCTCTCGGCAGCAACATCGCGATGTGGGATCCCCCATACCACGAGGGCCCCTGGGATGAGGAAGCCCAATTGGTAGGGCATCGTCGGCGTCGTATCATTGAGCTCGAGGCCCAAACGGGGCGCTCTACGCCTGAGGAGGCGCTTCTTGAGATCAACGCCATCGAGAGCCGATTCACTGACAAGCGATCGGGGCTGAGGGCTGTTTGAGAACATGACATCATTCGAGGTCATACTCGGCGAGATCATCGCCTCGGTAACCGTGTTCGGCACCGGTTGCTTATGGCTCGCACGCAAGGTTGTTACCGATACCACCAAGCCCCCGCCGCCTCCACCTAGGCCCTTCAATCCATTCCAAGAGGAGCGCGAAATTCTACATCTAAGGCGCAAGGGCTTTGTGATGGTACATAACGCAGAGACTAATGGCCTAAAGCGAGAGAAGCTAATGGTCGAGATCATGAAAGTAGAAGATCGACTGATTGATCTAGCCCGACGAGAAGGCGAAGCTCAAAAGGAGAAACTCAATGAAGATGATAGTAGTTTGCCTGCTGATCACAACGACGGCCTGTAGCGGAGCACCTTTTACCCTCATCGGCAAGATCCCCCCTGAGACCGACGCTGGGGCCGATTCTCCTGACGAGGCTCCCGCTGATGAGGCCTCCCCCGAGGCGGTTTCCCCTGAGGCGGCTTCTCCCACCGATGCCCCCACCCCCATTGAGGCTGCCCGCCCTGATTCAGGCCCCATCGACTCAGGTCTCCAAGACTCACCTACCGAGGCCCCCTCTCGGCGGTTCTGCTGCAACGGCAATCCGTGCGGCATGGGTTGGACCACATGCCTCACCAACATCTACCCTTACGAGGATTACTGCGCGCGGGTTGATTCAACATGCCAGGGGCAAACGTGTGTCCTCGGCGACACACTCTACCAAGTATTGCCTTGCGATATTTGATGGGCCTGCTAGAGGCTTACTATGTCCCGAGGAGTTGGCCCTAAATGGTTATGGACTGAGAAAGACTTAGACATCCTTCAGCGAGTAATAGATCGCGCTACGACAACCGGCGAGGTTGTCAGAGAGCTGCGTGCTCGGATAGGATTCGATGGGTCGTGGGACGCAATACGGGGCGCCCTCATCAAGAGGCTTGGCCATAAGAACATAATTTCTACCCTCAATCAGAACCGACGTCGGAACTGCCTAGATCCAAAGGATCGGGCAGCCTCGCTCGAGGCGCGTATCGACGCCCTCCTAACCGAAGAGACCAGGGAGCCCGAGGAGGCCACTAGGGGGTCTACATCTACCCGGGAGCTAGATCCAATCCAACGTCACGAGAAGCGGGTCCAACAGCGCGATACGCGCAGCGAGATGGAAGATCTCGTCTTGCAGTTGAAGGAGGCCCGCAAGCGCCAGGCATTCCTCGACGACATGGCGGCTCACCGCGAGCCCCCGCGAATTGCTAGGCATGAGAAGACTAGCCGGGTGCGGGAGGTGGCCGCTGTTGTCTTACTATCTGACCTGCATGTTGAGTGCGTAGTGCGGCCCGATGCGGTGGCCTTCCGCAACGAGTACAATCTCGAGATCGCCGACCGTAGGCTAGAGAAATTCCTCCAAGGATTGATCTGGCTCATCGAGCACCACCGAGCGAGCGGTAAGGTCGCGCTAAACGAGTTGGTGCTCTGGTTCGGTGGAGATATGATGGAGGGCTTTATCCACGAGGAAAACCTCCAAAGCAATGAGCTCTCCCCCACCGAGACCATCCGTTGGCTCAAGCCCCGGTTGCGCAACATCCTTCATACATTGCGCAAGGTGCTTGACATCAATATTACCGTTCCCTGCGACTTCGGCAATCACGGAAGATCAACAAAGAAGATGCCCGTAGCGACCGCATACTCTAACAGCTACGAGTGGCTGATGTACCAGGACCTTGCCGAGGAGTTCGCGAACGAGCCCCAAATACAGTTCGATGCTGGCCCCAGCGCTCACCACTACGTTGACGTGCTCGGGTGGATGTGCCACTTCCACCACGGCCATGAGGTCAAGTACCAGGGGGGCGTCGGGGGGCTGGGTATCCCGCTACTAAAGAGGGTTCCTATGTGGGAGCGCCTGACGCCGTCGCATTACCACTTCATCGGCCACCATCATACCTTCCGTCTCTACGGCCGAACATTGGTCAACGGATCACTAAAAGGATATGATGATTTTGCTCAGAGCATCGGGGCCGACTACGAGGATCCGCAGCAAGCATTTGCTTTGATCGATGCCCATCGAGGAATGTCAGACGTACGGCCTATCTGGGTCTCTGATGAGGATCCGGATAAGGCCCAAACAGGTGGGTTAGGCTGACGTCTCGCTAGCCTTCTGGAGCGCCATCGCTTCCCTACCAAGTGCCGTGACTACCGGGTGTGAGTGGGTAGGGTCCCGGCGACAAGCCGGCAGCGCCACCAGCCCACGCTCGTGGAGCTTGTAGATCTCATCTTCGATCGGCCCCGGGTATGCGCCGCCGCAGTGGTCTCCCTGGCCGATCCCCTCCATCACCCGTAGCTCGCTCGCGGTAAGCCCACGCATGCTGTGGTAAGCTTGTCGCAATGAAGACACTCGTCAAGGTCGGGCTCGCTTTGGGGGCCTTGAGTAGTGCGGGGTTGGCGCTTTACCTCATCGAGTCAGCCAAGAGCCCCGCGCCAACCTTGCCAGGTAAGGGGAAGGCTTGCCCGATCGACCCCAACAAGGTTGCAGCCTCGGCGCCGGTGACGCTCCTAGCGAAGCTCGCGCAGAGCGGCACGACCCTCCAGGCCGCGGTCGGCGACACGATCATCACTCGCTTGGCGCTGCCGGCGGGGGCCAAAGACTGGGCGGTCAGCGTTGACGATGACTCAGTGCTCCGAAAGGAGCGCCATACGACAGGACCTGTTGGAGACGGCCTTCCCGGAACGGCAGTCGATGATTTCTGGACGGCCATAGGCTCTGGCGTTGCTGTCCTGACGGGGCAGGTAGTCGGCGGGAGCGCGAAATTCACGTTGACCGTGAAGGTCGTCTGCGGTTGACCTGGCTTCTATTGGCTTCTTCACTCGGTGCCCAAGAGCCAGCTAGACCGTGGCGCGTCATTGACGCGTCTCATCTACATCTCGGCGTCAGGCCAGCTGCCTTCCTTGACGATGAAGATCGAGGCAAGCTTGAATGGGGTCTAGGGGTTACGATACAACTGACCGCACATGTCGGATAGTGACTACCCCACTAAACCTGAATTGCCGAGCTTGCCTTGCCCCGCGTGCCGCGATGATGACGGCAACCCGACGGGGAAGGTGCCCATGACCGTCTGGTCGGGCGCTACGACCTACCAGGGCACTGAGACGGTCTGTACGACTTGTTGGGGTCAACTCATCATTGACAAGGTCAGCTATGACCTCTGGTTAGCTCGGCAGCCTTAGCTACTTGAGCCTAAACAATCCGCGTGGCAGCTTTTTGAGAAAACTAGAATGCTTGAGGACTATCTCCGCGTCCTTCTCTAGGATAGAGAACTCGTCGCCGCCCAACTCCTTGGCCTGCTCGATGAGCTGCTTAGCCGTGAACGTGCTCTCTGGCATCGGGGTAAGGAAGATCGCTGCTAGTTGCAACAGTGTCACGATGCCTTCGAGATCTCGTTGATCCAACATCGGAGCCGACACCGTCGGCCGTTGCCAGGCCTCTACGCCATCAAAATCATAGGCCATAGCCGACTGTCACGGGCAAGAACCGGCGCCGATCACGCTTCCCACCAACATGCCGAGGAGGAGACCGCTGCCAGCGCCCGTCTGGGCTGCTGCCTGGAGGCTCCTGCCGCCACGGTGCTTCTCCAGGGCGGGGAGGGCCACCGAGCCGCTGACGGCCCCCAACACGGCACCGATCAACCCGCCTACGAATGCTCCAGCTCTAGGACTCATGGGGAGGAGTCTACAGCTCCTTGGAGGTCACTTCAAGTTCCCACGGCTCGCACTGGAGTTTGACCATCGCCAGGGCTCGGGCCTGGTGCCATGTTTGAGCCTTGACGACACAACGTTGAGGCTTTGGCAGAGTACTCTCTACCCACTCTCCTTCAGCGTTGAATCCCTCCCGCTTGATCGAGGTAGCGGCCCATCGAATCTTACCCGTCGGCGGTGCTTTGGGGTCCTTCATCGGCCAGCCACTTCCTTAGCCGAGGCTGTCTTAGCAAGCTCGCGTGCGAGCCTCACCCGCAAGCGAACCTTACCCCGAGCCTTGAAACAGCTCCCCGAGGCCAGGCTCGCGAGCCGCTCATCGGGAGCGTTACGCCAGCACCCCTTGATGTTCCTGTTAGCTAGATCGAGCCAGTACGAGGCTGCGAAGTAAGGGTCAAACGCCCCGGCGCCGATGCCCTGTATTTGCCAAGCGCCGAGACTCCTACCGCCATCCCCAACGGCTCGGGCAAAGTTGCCGCTCTCGTAGGAGCTGAACACCGCTAGGAGTGCCGCTTCCTCTCGGCTCTTGGCCACCTGGGAGATTGCCGAGGCGATGAGGCGCGCGTCTCTTCCTTTCTCGAAGCCGGCTGGCCCGCGGGGGCACCAGTGCGGTGGTCTCCTCATCAAGGAGCACTCCGATGGAACCCTCCCCATCATCTCGAGTACCTCTACGCCACTCACAACCTTGGCCGAGACAGAAGTCGGGATGATCGAGGTGAGGGCTACAGCAAAAAGGACACATAGAGCCTTGGTAGAAAAGGGCATCCCTGGAGGATGGGTTCGCTATGACGAGGCGTCAAGGTCACCGGAGAGTCTCTTGATGTAGTGCCTGATGCAGAGCCTTTCGCCGGCCTCGGTAATACGAAAGACCACCCTTTTGCAGAGCTCACAGCAGTCGACCGGCCTACCCCCGGAAGCCTTGTAGGCCTTGAGCCTACGCTGACGAGCAAGCTCGGCTCGACGCTGGCGCTTGTCATGCCCGAGCGCGCGCTGCCAGAGCGGTCTGACGTCTCCCGGCCAATCACTCATACTTCCTCTTGTATACGACGTCGATCACTCGGCCTCGACCGCTCGTCGATCGGGGAATGGTTGCTCTTGTGAGGCTTGCAGAGGAGGCAGCCGGCCCGGCGTTTCTTGGGTCGCTTGCGCTTATGATTCACGGCTTGTGTTCAATAACCGGTGCCGGAGGCTGCGGCAAGCTGAAATGTCTCGAGGCCCACCCGATCCCCCAGAACGCCAAAGCTAGGAGGATGTATCCTAGAGCTTTCTTGAAGGGGTCTTGCAGAAACCACGGCGGCTTGCTCTTCCTCGAAGTAGGCAACGAGGGTGGCGGGGGGATGATATGGCGGCCGGTACCGTTGGTGAAGGCCCGATCCTCGGCATCACGCTCGGCATCTTTCTCCAGACGAGATAGACGCTGCAAGGCCTCTGACTGGAACTCCTCATCTTTGCCGAGGTGCTTCTGGAGCAGGTCATGGGTAGCGCGGGCTGTAATACCCTTGGCCCTGTCGGCATTCCATTCACTGAAGAACCACTCTTGGAGCAGCTCAAGGCTCGGCCGGGAGGGTTGTCTGTCGTCGGGCATTAGGCCACCAACATGGTGGGCAGCCTGGAGAGCTTGTCTTCCTGCACGCAATCCAGATCAACATCAAGGAGACCGGTCGGGAGGGTGAGGGTCAGCGTCGGGTAAAGTTGCAGCATGCAGTAATCGACGTTGGCGACCGGCCCGACATTCGAAAGGGATTTCCAGTAGCGAGTGAAGGGCAGCTGGTAGAGGCCTTGGGGAGTCAGCGGCACCCCCGAGCCGTTGTAGCCCATCGCAATGAGGTGCGCCGGTTGTATGACTCCACACCATGCCTTCGAGTAGTCGATCGTCTCCTGCGGCCCCCCGGACATACCCTCAAGGTCGCACCCGATTGTCATGCCTGGGAGATCGGCGCCTAGTGCTCTCGCCAACCGGAGCTCACGCATCCCATCGGCGGCCCCCAAGCCTGCCGAGGGCAGCCACCCATTAGGTCGACTTTCTCCGACGAGCATCAAGCCTAGCCCACTAGCTAAAATATTTGATATCTCCTGTAGAGACAAATTCTCAGTATATCTCGACAGGAACGTAAATCCAGTCCGGGTGCCAGGTATTGTATAGTCTGCGAGAGCTATAATTTGCGCTTGACTAAGCGGCGTCAACATATCGGCTCCCACCGCACCGGTTGGTACAGGCATTACACGCATCGGAATTTACTCCTATGTGGGTCGGGAGGATCGCTCCTCTTCGAGTCGTTCAAGCCGTTCCTGTTCGATGAGTTTCTCGAGCTCTAGCTTGGCTTCGATCAAAGAGGTCCCCGCGGCCCAGTACTCTCGCCTGATAGCTGCGACCCGGTCGCGGGCTTCCGCCACCCGAGCCACGATCTCCTCTCGGGTAGCCATCCGACAGGTAGCTTACTCCACCCCTAGCGGGCCGCGCAACTTTGCGGTAGGATTCGAGTACACACATGCCGAACGCAGGCCGAGGGGCGCTCAATCTCGACAGCTGGGATCTTGCCGCGTTGCTCCAACGCATGGGGATCATCATCGGGGGGAGCGCTGGGGTGACCGGCGTGACGGGCCCCGCCGGCCCGACTGGGGTGACCGGCGCTACGGGGGTGACGGGTGCTGGAGTCACCGGGCCAACAGGCCCAACCGGTCCAACGGGCCCCGCGGGCGGTCCGACGGGCGCTACCGGGGTCACCGGCGCTACAGGCGCTACAGGCGTTACCGGAGTGACGGGAGCCACCGGGGCAGGGACTACCGGGGCTACGGGAGTCACCGGCGCGACGGGGCCGGGCGGTGGAGCGACAGGCGCTACAGGAGTCACCGGCGCTACTGGGCCAGCAGGGGCCACCGGAGTCACTGGCCCGACAGGAGTTACTGGTACAACCGGCCCAACAGGCGCTACGGGCGCTACCGGGGCCAGCCCTGCTACCCCAACGATCGCTACCAATAACGCCCCCGTTCCGATGCAGGCGAGCAGCTCACCTGTACAGATCGTCGGGACTATTGGAACGATCTTTTCACCAAGCGGGGTCTACGAGATTCACATCTCCGTGCGGATGTCGATTACCAATACTTCGGCTCGGCCGCAGGTTCAATTCACGGTACAGACCGACGGGTCCACGGTGCAGGAGACGATCAACTACTCCGTCACCCCAGACAACATCGATATCCCTAACGTTGAGACGGACTTCCAGGTCTTCAACTGGAACACTATGGTCACGGGTCTGGGGGCTGGGTCGCACAGCTTCCAGTTACTCGGAGTGGTCCTGCCGTCAGGGCTAGTCAACCCGTCGACGTATGACGCGGGCTGCCACCTCATCATACAGCCCTTCTAAGAGGCCCTTGACTGCCGAGGCTGGCAGCTATAAGTTGGCTCGCCAATGGCAGCCAAGCCTAAGATCCTCATCTACACGCCGACCGCCGGGGGTGCTGAGAGCGCCTCGATCAAGAGCGCCTACCACACCGCGGTGCTCGGATTGGCGCGCAACCCCAGCCTCGATTTTCTCGACCTGCGGCTGTTTGTCAACTCAAGTGACCTGCCGAGAGTACGGAGCCATGCCTCAGCGATATTCCTTCAGAGGAAGGAATTCACCCACCTCCTCGGCTGGGATGAGGATATCGCCGCCTCGGTAGAACAAATCGCTACCTGTCTTAGGGGCATGCTAGCCAGTGGGTTCGATTGCGTCGGCGCCGCGTATCCGCACAAGGCTATCAACTGGCAACGAGTCGCCGAGGCCGCAGCTAGGGGGGTTACCGATCCTACTCAACTTGAGGCAGCGGGGGTTGATCTTGTCTACCGCCAGCTCCAGGCCAAATCAGGAACCACCGAAAAGGGCTGCATCGAGGTCGATGGGGTAGGGACCGGCTTCTTTCTCACCTCCCGCAGGTGCGTTGAAAAGATGGCCTCTGAGTATGCGGTCAGCCTCACCTTCACTGACGACATCGATCGTGTATCACAGAAGCTGGTCGGTCTTTACCTGGAGACCGTCTCGGGCAAACCTGAAGACCCTCTGCTGATGCACGACTTCAAATTCTGCGAACGTTGGCAGAATCTAGGTGAGAGAGTGATGCTCTACGTTGGGCCGGGGGCACCGCTCAACCACATTGGTAGCTACGTCTTCCGGGGGTTCCCCCTCGGCCAAGGGAGTTCAACATGAAGAGATTGGTAGCGGTAGCGGTTTGCGCGCTCATTGGGCTACTCTCACTCGCGCAGCCCGCCTGGGCCATACTAACGTCTGACAGCACTAACATCGGGGCTCATCCTAGCTATGGTACAAGCTGGAGTTCGTTTTGGCGCACAAATTCCGACTACTCGATGCTCACGGACGGAAACGGTACGTTTATCAACGCACCTGGTACGTCTGGGAACTCTCGGTCTATCATGTTCCGGCTGAACAACAGCTGCCCGTTCCAGCGGTGCGTAACCGACCCCTACGGGTTCTCATCGATGGCGTACATCGACGCTCATGCCAATTTCAATATCGCGGGGACAATCACGGCAGAGATGGGCAACGGGGGCTCTGGCAAGTTCCTCGCGGACTCGGTCGAGATCTCGCTCGTCGATTCTCACAGCAATACGGTATTCGATGTGGTCTCGACGGGAGACCTAACCATCTCTGGTACCGGGTCCAAACCGGGCGGCGGGATGTGGGCCTCTACATCAGACATACGCACTAAGCGCAACGAGGCTCCCTTTACGAGAGGGCTTGAGGTTCTCAATCGGATTCATCCGGTCTCCTACGAGTACAACGGCCTCGGCGGCGAGCGTGCTACCGGGGTGCGGTACGTGGGGGTCAACGCCCAAGACCTGGAGCCCTTGGCCCCGTCGATGATATCGACACGCAAGGGTAAGCTCCGGCCGACCGACGCCGAGGAGACCGACATCAAGCAGGTAAACCCGAGCGAGTTTGTCTACCTGCTCATCAACGCTGTCAACCAGCAGCAGCGGCAGATCGAATCGCTGCGCGCCGAAGTCAATCAACTCAAGGCTAGGCCGAATCGATGAAAATCCATGTTCTGGGCATTCCCCACACGCAGACCAACGAGCTCTTCACCACATGCGCCTTTACGCAGAAGGCCCTGAACCTCTGCAAGATGATGCACCGCCGGGGCCATGAGGTCTACCACTACGGCGTTGAAGGCAGCGTCGTTGAATGCACCGAGCACATCTCCGTGGTCAACAAGGAAGAGTGGGAAGCGCTCTACCCCCACCCGGGCACCGGCTACTACAACTTGGAGACTGGCGGGATCTACGCAGCCTACCATGCCAAGTGGGCTCAGAACTGCCACCTAGAGCTGGCCCAACGAGTGGGCAAGCCGATGACGGAGATCATCGCGCTTACCTGGGGCGGCACCCAGCGCACCGCGTGCGAGGGCATACAGCAATTCCTCGTTGAATCGGGGATCGGGTACAAGCACTCGTGGAGTGACTTCCGGGTCTACGAGAGTTACGCGTGGCTCCATATGCATATGGGCGCGGCCGGTCATTGGGAAGGAGGCAAGTGGTACTGGGCGGTCATCCCCAATGCTTTTGACTTGAATAAATTTACCTTCAACGCAAACCGGGGAGAGGACTTCCTCTATCTCGGCAGGCTGAACGCTGATAAGGGTGTAGGGCTTGCGGTGCATGTAGCCAAGGAGGTTGGCCGGAAGATCACGATCTGCGGCCAAGGTGACCCTACACCTTTTCTCAACGGCAACCCTCATGCGAGTTACTTACCGCCGGTAGGCGTTGAGGATCGAAGGAGACTCCTTTCCCAAGCCAGGGCAGTGTTCTGCCCTAGCATCTATGTGGAGCCGTTCTGCGGCACCAACGTGGAAGCGCAGCTAAGTGGAGCGCCGGTCATCACTAGCGACTTCGGGGTGTTTCCGGAGACAGTGGTCCACGGGAAGACGGGCTTCCGCTGCCGTAGTTTCGAGCAGTTCGTCTGGGCTGCCAAGAACATTGACAAGATCAGTCCTGTCGATTGCCGCGAATGGGCCGGGGATAATTTCTCGTTGGAGCGTGTCGCCCTGATGTATGAGGAGTTCTTCCAACAAATCCTCAACGTCGGCCGACGCGAGGGGTTCTATCTCCCCAACCCCAATCGGACCCAGCTCGATTGGCTAAACAAGGATTGGGATTCAAACGAATTGAATCTCGATCGAGCCCATGAGCCTCCGCCTGACGGGCCGACCACCGGTGAGCAGAGCGAATGGGAAGAAGCCCAACATTGGGAACGAGGCTGGTGGGGTCTAGAGTGGGGCCCTCACTGGGATGAAGAACTGAAAAAGCAGGAGACCTACTTCCGCTTGATGGGGATACCTGAAAACCGAGACTTTGGCGCTAAAGAGATTCTCGACGTAGGCTGCGGGCCTGTCTCTCTACTCCAGCGTTCAACGCATGGGCCGAGCCGGGGAGTCGATCCCTTGGCCGTCTCGGCCGAAACCCTCAAGCGCTACACCGACGCCAACGTTGAGTTCCTCAACATCAAAGCTGAGGAGATGCCCGAAGACAAGCAGTTTGATGAAATCTGGATGTATAACTGTTTACAGCACACGGATGACCCTGACCTGATCCTCCAGAAAATCGCTCGGCTTGGCAAGACGGTGAGAATATTCGAGTGGGTGGATCTCGGCGTCTGCCCCGGTCATCCGCAAAATTTGACCGAGTCTATGTTCCTCCGGGTGTTCGGTGGGCCTGACTGGGAGCGCCACATCTGGAACATAGGTGAGCTCCGGGACTTCGGAGGCACGGTCACCAACAAGTACCTCGCCATCCACGCGACCCGCCGATGAAGTTTTTCGACTACCTCCAGATAGTAAATACAGCTCTAGCTATGATCTGCTACATAGTTGGGTGGTGGGCTTTAGCTCGTGGTGCGTTAGCCTCGGCTGGGTGGTTCTTCGCGCTAGGTGTCGCTCTCGTGTTACCCTTCACGGGTGAGCCAAGTTGCAACAGTCAGGACTGACGCTACGCCGGGGGAAGTGCTCGGAGCCATCAAGGCCGCCCTCCCCGACGCGCCCCAAATGGCGCTCGCGATCATCGCCGCCCAATCGGGAGTGGAGACAGCAAACTGGTCTCCGGACGGCTTCAAAAATTTCAACCTGGGTAACATCACCGTCGGCCCCAACTCCAGCCAAGATTGGATGGTCCAAGGGTCCAACCCCCTCCACTTCGCAGCCTACTCAAGCCTCAAGGAGGGGGCCCAGGCGATGGTCGACTGGCTCCGCACCCGCGGTGCGTTGGGGGCGGCCTATGCTGGGAGTGTAGCGAACTACGTCGGCGCACTTCGCCGTGGGTGTTACCTGGGGTGCGTCGGCCAAGGCTCCACGACTGAGCAGGACTACATCAACTACGAGGCGGGGATCAACGCTCGGCTCCCTCGGCTGTTGGCAACTACCCCTATCCTTCCACAGAGCCTCCCTAAGCAATTGATCGCAGCGGGGGCCATCCTCGCGGTAGCCGGGGCAACAGCCTACGCGATCGACGATTCGCTTTTCAGGGCCGCCTGGCGTAAATTGAAGCGCCTTTTATGAGCTCTGAGATCCAAACTCTCATCTTCCCCAAGCGTTTCGGCTGGACGGTCGCCAAGGCGCTCCGCTGGGCCGACGCGCACGGCCTAGCAACGAGGAAGGTGGATCTGACCTCGAGCTCAATTCGAGTGCGGCAGCATCCCCCAGGCCGTTTCAAGAGGCTCCGAACGATCTGGCTAGGCCCAAAGGTTCAAGCCGTCGTCGGCTTCTACTAACATGCCGCCGCGGCAGGTCGGCGGGTGGCCTCTCAGCGCCCTCATCCAAGGGATTCAGACGGTTGCGGGCGGGTCACCGGCTAACCATCTCATCGAGTTGCCAGTTTCCTTTGACATGACCTCGGTGTTGATCCTAGGCCAAGTGGCCGAGGGCTCTAGGGTATTAGGCGTCTACCTGTTGGTAGAATCCCCCTTCGACGACCCCGCTGCTTTTATCGAGCTAGGAACGAGTCTCAATCACTCGTTACTATTCGGGCTGGGAGACGCCCTCTTGACCAAAGTCGGACAATACGATAAGGACGATATTATCATCTTCCCTGCAACCGACGTGCTCGCCCTACGCATGCACCCCGGTGCCTCGACACAAGGCAGCGGCCTGCTGCTGTATGAGGTCCTCGGATGAGCCTCTGGTCAAAGATTCGTGGCACCATCGAGACAATTTTCCAGATTGGGCTGGGAGGGCCACAGCTCAAAAATAACGGCGGTGCCGTCGAAGTCCGCAACGCTGCGGACACGGCCTTCGCCATCGCGCGCGGCGCGACACCGGTAGCGGCCAACGACCTCACGACGAAAGCCTACGTTGACTCTGGGGGAGCTTCAGGGGCAGTCGCGGAGATTCGTTTCGCGATCGGCACCGGCGCTACCCAAAACAGCGCTACCCAGATCCCCGCTGGGGCGTTCATCTCCAGCACCGAAGTCGAGATCACTACCCCCTACAGCGGTGGAGCGACGATCACGGTAGGCCAGACTGGCACCCCGGCCCTTCTCCAAGCGACGAGCGACAACGCGCCAACGCTTGCGGGGACCTACCAAGTCAACGGTGATACGGCTTGGGGCGCTTCCCCGTTGACAGTACTGGTCACCGTCGGCGGCGCGCCCGGGGCCGGCGCTGGCTTCGTCATCGTTCGCTACAGCGAGACTCTCCCGTGAGCCTCTGGAGTAAGCTGCGAGGAACGAGCGAGCAAGCTTTTCAGATTGGCCTCGGTGGGCCTCAATTGGCCAACGACCCCGCGAGCCCTCAGCCGGGGGGAGTTGTCGCCGCGTATGATCCCACTGGGTCTTTCTACATCCCGATGCGGGCAGCTCCCCCGGTCACGCCTGACGATGTGGTCAACGCGCGGGCGCTCGAAGAAGAGCTCGAGAAGCGCCTCAAACCCATTTTAGCTCGACTGAATAAGCCTAAGAGGAAGGGAGTTTACCGATGAGCGACGAGGGTTCGGGCGTCGTCATTGCACGACAGCTCCCACAGCCTTGGAGCGACGGCAACAACACCTCCTATCCGATTCGCGGAGGCCGCTACCGCGAGGCCTACTCGGTCAGCGTCTACCCCGACTTCAAGGCCTCGGCGGATGAAGGTAGCTTTTTCACTGGCACCAACCCCACCTTCGGCACTGCGGTAGCTGGCCCCAACGCCGCGGCCTTCTCGGCCACCAGCGCGGTCTTGAGCCTCCTCAATAGAGCCGGGGCCAACGGCGTCAGGACCTACCTGAGTTACTTGCGCTTGGTGTTGGTAACGATCCCCACGGCTGGCACCAGTTTGGAGTGCGCCGTGACCCTCGACAGCATCCCCCGGGGAAGTGCCGGCACCCCGATTACTTTGGCCACGGTCAATCTCGACTCGGCGACGCCGGGGCCGGCGACAACAGCGCTTTACAACCCGACGGTAGCCGCGGCTTCCAACGGCGCACGCAACATTGCTCGGGCCAAGGTCAAAGCTGCTACGCCCGTCACGGGCGACGAGTATCTGCTCATCTTCGGCTCGGTTGAGATGGCCGGGGCTCTCGTAGCCTCGGCAGCTACAGCAGGTCGCTACCTAGTCCCTATGCCTCCGGTGATCATCGGGCCGGGTAACACCCAGAGTGCACTGGTTCACCTATGGAGCCCCGGTAGTTCGGCGGCCCCGACGTTCGAGTTCGAGCTCGGGGTCATCGAGCGCTAAATTGAGGCCTCTCAGGCCCAGGTAGCCAAGCGGCCTACATTGCGCTACGCTCTCTCCTAGCTGACAGGCGGGGCCCCGAAAGCCCCCGACGTCCACCAAGAGAGGCGAGTTCAACCATGGGCAGCAACGCGGGCCGAGGGGCACTAAACCTCGATAGTTGGGATCTTGCAGCGCTTTTGCAGCGCATGGGGAACATCGTCAGTGGTGGGGCTACCGGCGCAACTGGGCCGACAGGCCCAACCGGACCGACCGGGCCAACGGGAGTCACCGGTGTAACCGGACCTGCTGGAGTCGGGGCGCCTGTCATCTCGAGCTTCTTCGCACTCATGCCGGGGGACAACGCCGCGACGGTCGCTGTCGGCGCGCCGGTGCAGTTCCCGCAAAACGGGCCTACGACTGCGCCCCCCGCTGCAACGCGAGCTACCGCATCGACCTTCACCGTTCCCCTCACCGGGATCTACCGAGTCGCTTGGCAAGTAAGCGTCACGGAGCCTGGCCAGTTGCAGGTTGCCCTCAACGGCACCGGTGTCGCGAACACCGTCGCGGGCCGCGCTACTGGTACGAGCCAGATATCCAACAGCGTTCTGGTGAACGTCACGGCCGGGCAGACGGTCAGCATCATCAACCCAGTCGGTAACGCGGCGGCTCTTACGATCACCCCCATCGCCGGTGGCGCAAGCGCCGTCAGCGCATGGGTTACGATCGAGAAGTTGAGCTAAGCCATGTCGCGCAGAGCGCGAACTGTCGGGGGGTGGGATCTAGGCGCTATCCTTGAGGGCGCTCGCGGTGCGGGGGGTAGCACTGGGCCCACCGGCACCACTGGGTCTACGGGCCCAACAGGCCCAACTGGCCCCACCGGGGTCACTGGTCCTACCGGGGTGACCGGCGCTACCGGCCCTACCGGGGTCGCGGGAGTCGCTCAAGCGAACGTGGGCACCAACGCGGGGGTAGTAACCATCCCCGCGGCTCCGGCGACTGTCGTAGTCGCGACATGCCCCGCAACAGTAACAGCTGCGGGTAAGTTGGATGTTCTCATCAGCGTCCAGTACACCCCCAACATCGCCGCACTGACTAGCGCACACTTCTTTTTCACAGTACAGGTGCCGGGGTTTTTGAACTACACCTTTACTGAGGAAATCTCTGCGGCGCAGAATAATCGAGCCAGCACGATTACTCTCAATAGAATGTACACCGGGGTAGCTCCTGGGCCCCTGACGATCACTCTGACTGCTCAGGGCGCATCGGGCACTACGTCAGCGACCGTACAGATAGCTGACGCTCAAGTCCAGGGTATAGTCTACAATGTCTAAATCTAACTCAAGACAACTCCAAGGATGGGGTCTTGGCGCAATCCTTGATGTAGCTAGAGAGGCGGCTGCTGGTGGGGCAGCCGGGGCAACGGGTGTTACCGGAGCAACCGGTCCAACGGGCCCCACGGGGCCGACTGGTGTCTCTGGAACCACTGGAGTAACGGGGGTTACTGGCACTACTGGAGTTACCGGTATCACCGGCGCAACTGGCCCTACCGGGCCGACTGGCCCTGCGGGCACTACTGGCGTTACTGGCACCACCGGTACTACAGGTATTACTGGAGCTACAGGCCCGACTGGTCCTACTGGCATCCAAGGTACCACTGGGGTTACCGGGGTAACCGGAGCCACTGGAGTTCAAGGCGTCACCGGTGTAACTGGGGTGACGGGTGTCACTGGAGTCACCGGCGTTACCGGAGTGACGGGGGTTACCGGTACGACTGGGCCTACAGGCCTCAGCGGTACCTGGACGGCCAACATCACTTCGGCGTCTAGCCCATTCGCGGCCCAGCCTTACACGGCCGTCGACACAACTGGGGGGGCCGTCACGGTCACGACTCCCGCCGGGCCCGTTGACGGTCAGACGTTCTTCGTCAAAGACGCGACAGGCCGCGCTGGGGTCACGCCTATCAGTATTACCGCGGTAGGTGGGGCGACGGTCGAGAACCCAAACAACGCAGGGCATTTCTCTGCGGCCAACGGCACCGTCGCTATCACGACCCAAGGGTCATCTATTGGGTGGAAATACCGTGCGGCCGACACTAGTTGGATCGGATTTGTCGGCTTCTAAGCCAAGAGGTCAGAAATGTTGAAGCGATTGTTACTCGCGGCCCTCGTTATGGGGATCGCGTGCCAGCCGGGGCCGATCACTCTGCTCGATGCCTCGATTGAGGCCACGTTGAGCGATGTGCAGGTCGCGGCCTGCACCGGGGCCGATGGGTCGTGGCGATGCGCTTTGGCCAAGCCTCACACCCTCAAGGCTGCCCCCCAACCGCTAGTCCCGGCTTCCTGGAGTGTCGCTACCTGGTTTCTCGACAAGCAAAATGTCAGCGGTACGGCTAGCGATACCAACGATTGTGCGACTTCTACTACAGCGTGTCTCCATTTCGGGGAGATTGCCCTGCACCGATGGGGTACCTACGCACCCGCATTGCAGCAGACGACTACGATCAACACCTTGAGCGGATGGCTGACGGCTGATCTGGCCGACCCATTCAACTGGCTTGGTACTGGCGGTGTCTTGCAGATGTACGCAACTCTAGGGGCGGCCGATACGGTCGGCAGCGGTGTGCTCGCGGGAACTGTTGCGAAGAACGCGGCCACGAACACTCTCCTCCAGGAGACGCTGATTGCTGGGGCCGCGGCCGGGCAGATGATTCAGAATACGACTCACCCGAGCATCGGGTTCGTCTTCAACTCGCTTGGCGGTGGCAATTTCGAGATCTCCCAGCCCATGAGTAACGGGGGGGCGCCTAACTTTATCGTTGGGGCGGAAAATAACTCTTGGGCTGATGGGGATGCGTATACGCTCTTCAACCTGCCTGGGATCAATATAGGCCAGATCAACGCGTCTCGGTCGATTGTAGTCTTCAACTTCCAGAAGAAGGTTCTCGCGAACTCAAGTAACACTATCGGCGCTGTCATCATACGAAATTCGAATATACTCGGGCCCGCAGGATCATCATCAGTCGCTTTCAACCCAACTCCCGGCACCGGGTCGACCCTTGCCAACGTAGACGTTAGTGGGTGTAACGTTAGCCAGTCCAACCTGAGCCCTATCGTGAGCCAGTCTGGTGTGGCCACGGGGTTCAACATTGTAGCCGGAGACTACCGTAACAATGGGAGCGCGGGGGCCTTCCAGGGGGAGGTTGCTATCTCCGGAGATTGGATTTGCGGTGGAGGTGCTACTGGGTCGTGTGCCTTGCACGGCGGAAAGGTAACCGCTAATGCGCTTTGGGCGCGCATACCCATGCGTGTCACGGAAGACACTTTGATCTTCTCAGCTGGTGCCACCTTCGCCGGCAATCAAACCCTCGATATACAGCGGGCAGGTCGAGTAGTGTGGAATAGCGGTAATACAGCTACCGCCACATTCCTACAGACAGCTGGCACGCCCTTTCTCCTCAATGGAGTCAGTACGGCATGCTCCCTCACAGCGGCTGCCGTATGGGCGTGCGGTGTCACCGTCAACCAAGCCAACCTGGACGCGGCAGCGGGCGTAGCGGGCTTCGGCGGTAACGCGATCGGTACATTTGGAGCGCGTCTAAACAACGCCGCAAATTAGGGTTCAACGGGCCGGGGCCCAGCGCTCCCAGTCGCTCCTCAGCATCAACACCCCGACGCCCTCCAGCTGCAAATTGGGGTTTCTCGTCTCGCACGCGAGCAACACCAAGCTCGAGTTTGACGGCTGAGTCTCGCTGGGGTGGCAGCGCTCCGAGTTGATGTAGACGGGCAACCCCGGCGGCTCTACCGGGGCGCAGACCGGCCTAGGCTGGCTCGGGGCGCACCCGAATAAGGCTAGTAGCCCCAGGATGACGGCCAGCAGGCCGAGGGCTACTAGGCCCCACCAGGGCCCTCGGCAAGGTGCTGGAGAAGCCCTACGACCAGGTGGAGGCTTTGGTAGCGGCGGCCCGAGGCGGCGGTAGGGGCTCACTGGCAGGCAGCCCATAGACTAGTCACTAGCAGGGTCCCCGCGGCGCTGATGAGGAAGACACCGATGATCTCTAGCACTCTCATTTCTCTTTACCTGGAAGGAGAGACTCGATCGCGGCCCGGCCCTTAGCCGTGAGCAACGCGCGGTCAGCCGAGCGCCATATGTCGTCTTCCACCAGCCCTTCAGCCTTGAGAGCCTTGATGACCCGGGGGCTGCCTAGGACGACACTACGACCACCCGTCCAAGACTCTAGACACCCCGCCAGGGTATCGCGCATCGCTTTGGTGAGCTTCATTTGAGGGTCACTCGTCATCCCAGAGGTCGCCCTCGACGAAGCCCCCCTGGAGCTCTCCGTAGAGGATCACTACACCCTTCGGATGTAGCCATCCGATGACCGATTTGTTGTCATCCCAAACAGGTAATAGTTTTACCTGATAGAGATCTTGTTCGGTCAAGACCACAGTGTCGTCAAGCACGCAGTCGCGGAAATGAGGCATTTAGTCGATCTGTGTGACTTCCTGCTCGGCACGGCCGCGGAAGTAGTAGAGATCCCCGCGGGATACGACCTTGAGCACGTCGCCACCGTGACCGAAGGGGCCCTTGCCGGCGTAGTCAGAGATCGCCTTCACCGCATCGCTCCGGGCTGCGATTGCGGTGTCGACGCCCTTCTTGGCCTCGGCCACGGCCTCGTCAGCGCGGGCGTAGGCCTTGAAGAGCTCGACGAGCTTCTTCTTGCTCACTTCCCGAACCTCAGTGGGTTGCTCGACCTCGGTAGCACCAGAACCATTCTTCTTGGTCTTCATTTGATGATCTCCCTATTCAAGGTCAGTCCTTGATTGCTCGTAATTCTAATCGCTCCGAGGACTCTACGCAACCCAGTTTTTCGAGTCTAGCGATTTCTCTCCCACCTTTCACTTCACCTAAAGCCCTCTTGATACTCGCTTGAGACAAATTGGTGTAGCTCCGGGAGACTAACCCTACAAACTGCCCGTCAGGTCTCGGTATGGGCCCTGATTTCTCTACCAAACTGCGAATCTCTTCCCTCAACATATCGGCCAGCCGATTGAACTGTTTCTCGTAGGCCTGGAGTTTTTGGTGCATGGCCCCGGCCTTCTCAAGAGTGAGAGCGCCCCGGGGCCGGCCAAGATCATCGAGAGCGGTCGTTTGCGTAGGGCAGATGGCGAAGCCGGGGCATTGGCCGCAATGGCCGTTGGGGTTGAGGTAGCTGCCGCCAATCTTAGCGTAGGCTTCTTGTAGCTCTCTCGCAAAATACATGAGGGCTTGCTCAGAGAGCTCCAAAGCCAACACCTCGGGAGGAGTGTCAACTTGGGCGGTGAAGAACCCGATGATGATTCGGTCAGCCTGATAGAGACTCTTCGCAGCCAAGGCCAACGAAAGGAGTTGGCCCGACTCAGCAACGCTGGGGATGTCATAGCCCGTCTTATGGTCCAGGACTAGGCAAGCTCTTTGATTGAGCGCTAGACCAGAATTATAGCTAGCTAGACTTAGAAGATCGACGGTACCGGGGTGTTGCCAACGAGTCACTTGGTAATGGTGGCTCTCGTCGTGCGGCGGTATCGCTATCCCACAGCCTCTCGCGAGGTCATAGGCCATCGGAACCTCTACCCGCAAATCACGAGTGAAGTCGAGGCCGAACTCATTGGACTTGAGCCACTTCCAGAGAATAGGCGCCGCTTGCCATAATCTATTTTGGAGTTTCGTTGGGTCGACTCCCCATTTGGCGGCTAACTTACGAGTGGCTCCATAGGTTTTTTTCGTCAAAGACGCCGCTATCCCCTCGTGGAAGGCGCTCCCGAAGAGAGCCGGTTCACCGACTTCCTCAGCTGGAACCTCTTTGCCTACCCACCACTGGCAGCGTAAGAGCAGATCAGTCTTAGAAGCTGTAGCTTGCAATACCCGCAGCTTGGGCTTCTCCGGCTTAGCTAACTCTTTGGATAGCTCTTTGGACAACGAGGCTATGCGTGCCTTCTTGTCGGGCAGTAGCCGCAGATGTCTCTTAGCCACGGCCAACTATATTCCAGAGCCTTTGAGCCGCCCGGCGCGCCCGCCTGACGAGCCTGCGGATCCTTCTTCGTCTCCACCTCATAGCTTTATCTCCCTGCCTATGATCATTTGACTGGTAAGTGCCTCAAATAGCCCTTGCCTGTTCGCTCGGCGTAGAACTCTTCCCCCGAATCCTCATCGAGGAGGAGCGCTCCACCGTTCTCTAGCGCCCGAAGAAAAGTTGCGTTAGTCGTTCCCACAAATTGGGCGGCATCAGCCCCCCGCTTTCGCCTGAAGATGTCGACTTTGACGAGTGGCCTGTAGAGTCGAGGCATTCGAGGAATCTCTCTCCCGCAGAGGTTATCTCAAACCATACCGCGCCCTCGGCGGCGCGCTGAAAAACCCGAATGAGGCCGGCTCGTGCGAGCTCTTCGCCGAAAGAGGGGGCCATCGTTGCTCGGCCTTCCCGAAAGGCTGCTTTCAGGGCTAGTATTGCTTTGGCCGAGATCATCAGGCAGCCTTCTTGACCTTGCGCGGGCTATTCATGTGGCATTGCAGCGCAGCGCGGAGGTAAGCGCTGAAGGTCAACCCCGCGGCCTTGGCTGCCTTGCGGGCCTCGGCTTCGATGGGCTGGGGGAGCCTGATGCAAATCGGGGAGGGCTGCTTCTTGGGGGTATGGGGGGATTTCTTGGGCTTGGCCATGGCTTAGCTCTGCTGGGGAGGTTAGGGTCTAGCTGCAAGGGGCTACCAGAATCGCGCCAGCGCCCTTGGCCACTTGCAGCCAGGCCTAGAGAGTAATACGATGTCTGTCCTTGCGCAAGGGGCGCGCAACCTCCATCAAGGGCCAAAGGGAGATTGAATGGCGAAACCTGAACGATCAGGGTGGTACCGTCTGCTCTTGCGTGGACCCAAGGGTGGGCTCAAGCAGTGCTTAGCGAACGCCGTCACAATCCTGTCTCATGATGTGGTCTGGAGTGGGGTGCTCGCCTACGATGAGTTTGCGAACGGTCCCATCACCCTCAAGGAGCCGCGGTGGCACCCGGACGACAAGCCTGAGGGGTGCAAGCCGGGGCCCTGGACCGATGCCGATGACCTAAGGCTCTGTACGTGGTTCGCTCGGAGCCACAAGCTGACGATTACCCCCCGGACGGCCGGGGAAGCCGTCTGCATAGTAGCTGGTAAGAAAAGAGTACACCCAGTCAGAGACTGGCTCAAGTCACTCAAATGGGATGGTAAGAAAAGACTTGACGATTGGCTCATTCGTCTAGGCGGCGCCGAAGATTCATCTTACACCCGCGCTGTCTCAGCGAATTGGATGATTTCAGCTGTAGCTAGAATATTTGAGCCTGGGTGTCAGGCCGACCACGCGTTGATTTTGGAGGGAGCCCAAGGCGTAGGTAAATCCTCTTTACTTAGAATACTTGGAGGGGATGAGTGGTTCCTCGAGATGAGTGCCGATCTCTCTAACAAGGATGCGGAGCAAGACCTGTGGTGCAAGTGGATCGTCGAGCTCTCTGAGTTAGATTCTCTGAGCAGATCAGAGGTCACTCAAGCCAAGGGCTTCATCACCAAGCGTACCCCCCGATTTAGGGCCAGCTATGACCGGCGCTCCGGCAATTACCTGAGGCAGTGCGTCTTCGGGGGGACCACCAACGCGCGCCAGTACCTGAAGGACGACTCCGGAGCGAGAAGGTTCTGGCCGATCTTGATCCCCCGGGCCGTCAACCTCGCTGCACTGAGGAAGGAACGAGACCAACTCTGGGCCGAGTCCACCCATCGGTATCAGGCCGGTGAGGAGTGGCACTTCAAGGACCCGGCTCTCATCAAGGCCGCCGCGGAAGTTGCCGAGGAGCGGAGGCAGCAGGATCCGTGGGAAGAACCGGTACGGCGATGGCTCACGAACCCGAATCGAGTACGGACGGGGGTGACGACGCACCAATGTTTGGTGGACTGTCTCGGCTTCGAAACGAACCGCCTCGACAGGCGCGAAGAGATAAGAATCGGCTCGGTTTTGCGTGTTCTCAATTGGGAGCGGAGAAGGGAACGGCTCCCCTCAGGGGGCCTCGGCTACATTTACCGTCCCAAAGAAGACAGGCCGAACATCGGGAACAGTAGGGTACAGAAGGGAACACGGGACCTCGGGAAATTGGCTCTTGTTCCTAATGTTCCTAATGTTCCCATGCCTACGGGTGTATATAGAAAGCGTAAGCCCAAGGGGCCTAGGGGTGCATGATCTATGTTTCTGGCGGGAGGTCGATTTAGATGGGTACAATAGGAACAATTCAAAAACGCCGAGAAAAACGGGGGTCGTGTTCCTATCATGGCAGCCTCAACAGGCAGTGTCGGGTAGGTTCTAGCCCGATCCACGGCGTGGGTGTCTTCGCAATACGCTTGATTTACGCAGGAGAACGGATTTCTCCGCCTCCGGGATGGCGCGGCTTCAATCACTCGTGCGATAGGAACGTCCGTCGACGTAGCCGGTGGCAACAAATGCCAACAGCGATGCGTGATGTCCAGGTTGGTGAAGAGCTGACAGTTTCTTACTGTGAGTTTGATCCTGACCCCGATCTTTGGATCTTGAAGATATGCAATTGTGAGGTGTGTCGATGATCATGAGGTGTACCGTGTGCGGAGACCCGGTCGAAAAAGGTCGGTTCTGTGCTCTACATTGGAGGCGCGTCATCAAAGCTTTCAAACGCGGGCTCCACCTAGCGGCGCGAGAAGCCATCGCTCGAGAAACAGATAGTTGGGGCGTCCACTGGCTATGCGAGCCTTTAGACCCCAGGTATGAGCTCACGCGATGGAACTGCGGCGTCTATCACCAGCGGTATCTGAATGCGAAGGGTAGAGGCCGTTACAGGAGGCGGGAATCATGAGCCCCTATCGAAGCTCTGCGCGCCCCGCGCTCTCCAGCCGCGCCCCCCGCGCGTCGGTGTGGCGGCTCCTAGACGCCTGGAGCCGTGGTGTTTTTTCTCGGATGGCCCGTCATCGGCTATGGAAACAGCACCGTAAGCTATGCTGTCCTCTGTGCCTTCGGGGCTACAGCCGTAGCCTCTTCCCTTGACGCACCCCCAGCACTGTGCCAAGCTACCGCTCGTACCGACAATCTCCCTTGTTTGGTGCGCCCCGCTACCGGCTGCCCCGACTCCACTCCGGGCAGCCGGTTTTTTTTGGCGAAGCAGCAAGGGGTAAAAAGAGCGTCTCAGACTTGCAAAAGTTTTCTAGCGCGCTTAGGCTCTCCTTTCCGCTGGCCGACACGTCTCGTCTCCGCCAAGCGATGTCTCGGGCGCAACCCCAAACAAGAGGTAGAGGATGCCGTTACCCGCAAGTCAGCTAGAGCGTGACCCTTTCCTGCGGCTGCTTTTGCTAGGGGCCCCGAAGGCCGGCAAAAGCACCGCGGCCATCGCAACTTCACCTGGGCCAGTGAGGGTACTGCTCTGCGAAGATCAGTCAGCTCTTCGTGGAGCTAAGCGTCTGACGAGCAACTTCGACTTCGAGCCGATCGGCGGCTGGAACTCAATGCAGTCGGCGATGGCCGAGGCTCGCAAAGACGCCGAGGCTGGGAAGATTCGCACAGTAGTCATCGACCCGCTGAGCGACTTTGCCGATCGCGTCTTGCGGGAGGCCTTCAAGAACAACCTTACCAAGGACGGCAATGAAGACGGCCGCAAGGCCTACCCTGAGTGCACCAAGCGCCTGAAGCATCTTGCCGAACAGATTTTCATGCTCCCCTGCCACGCGGTAGTGATCTGCCACTACATGGAGCTCGGTGGCGAGACTGGAGAGGGGATCGAGAAGACTGGGAAGGGGATTGTACCTTTGCTCCCCGGTCAGGCGCGGGCCGTTATGGCGGCCAAGTTTGTCGACGTCATTTGGATGGATGTCAGGCAGGTCAATGGTAAGTCAGAGCGGGTGTTCGTGACCGGTCCTGAAGGCGCCTGGGGCCCCGGCTGCCGCTCGCTGAGTGGAACCCACGTACTGCCCGCGGATGTGGGGGAGCTCATCAAGCTGTTTGAGGAAGACTGGAAGCCCGCCAAGAAGCCTGCGTTGGTGAGACCAAACAACTCAAGGCCGAGCCCTCAACCCCCGGTGCGCCGATGAGCATCGGTAAGAACCTACCTCTTGATGAGAAGCTGTCTAAACTCTTGGAGCAAGCCCGCAACTTGCCTCCAATGACTGAGGAACAGCTCTGGGAGCAGCGAATCTCATTCGCGTACGGCAATCTATCGCTCGATAAGGCTGAAGACGTAGATCGGCCCGAGTTTGAGGCCAACGCGTGGAAGTTCGCCTGGCGCAAATCTCAGGAGCGCATCTCCACTCTTAGAAATGGGCTGATGGAACTCGAAATGGTGTTCCGCACTATAGGTGAGCGTCATCCTCCCCATGCGGGGGACCACAACGCTTATCTAGGTGAAGCGAATAGTATCAAACGCCTTCTTGAAGAAGATTCCAAGCTCCGGTAGCGGGGCTTGTTGCAACCGAAACAACTGAAACATCCAAACAAGCAGAGAACAAGCACATGCCGAGCAATCATCAGCAGACCAATCAAGAACGCGTCATGGACTTTCAGCCGGTCGATTTCGACGGCGGTGAAGTGGAAGCCGATGCAGCCCCCGGCTGCTACGAGGCCATTATCGAAGAGGTCAAGATCTCCAAGACGAGCAAGGACTCCTTCCCGATGGCCATCCTGGAGTGGAAGCTCAACTCCTCTGTCGAGGAGGAGCCCACGGCCGAGCAAGAGAAGAGTGTGGGTGCGACTGTCGCCGACTTTCTCGTCTTCTTCCCCAAGGGCGACAAGCGCGGCAAGATGGGCATCATCCGCCGCAACAAGCTTTTTGAGATGCTCGGGATTGATACCGACGTCATCCCGCAGCGCATCCAGAGCAAGGCCGACTTCAAGGACTTCGCTGGGGCGCTCAAGGGCCAGAGCATGCAGTTGTGGGTCACCAGCAAGACCGACCAGGACAGCGGTGAGGTTCGTACCGGTGTGCAGTACACGGCACCCAAGGGTTCGAATGGAGCTAATACGAGTGAGGCTGATGAGCCGGCGCCTACTCCGATGAAGAGGAGCGCGGCACCGGCCAAGAACGGCAACGGGAAGAAGCCCGCGCGCCGCTAAGACCCGAATTGGCCTAGGGGTGAGAGCCTCTATGTCAACTCAAGCCGCGCTGGCCGGTCCGGGAAAGCCAGCCCTAATTTTGAGGCAGTTCCCACAGATACAAGAGTGAGAGTCTGAAAGTGCGAATTGACGCAGATAGCAGTGCCTCCTGATAGGGGCCGATAAAAACTCGCGACAGCTATCAAGGCCGCCGTGTAAGCGGGAGGGCAAGATTTATCACTGCGCGGGGATAACAGGCCCGCCTCCACGTCGGTTGGAGCTCAAAGACACCGACACTTGGGGAGTAGGTATAAACAGGCCTGCCCGGAGTTCGATCCTCTGGCTCTCCTCTACTATGATTGACTTTGATCCAAAGAGCCTGGGGGCTAGGTGCAATGAATGCCCGCTCCGAGGCTCTAAGCCTGTTCCCCCGGCACCCGCTGAAGGCAAACCCAAATTCATCACCTCGACATGAACAACTATAAACCTCGACAAAAGTCGCCTGCATACTGGCGCGATATGCCTTTCGAAGACCGATTCTGGGGTCGTGTTCGTAAGGGGCCAGGGTGTTGGGTTTGGTTAGGATCATGCTCCGGAAGAGGGTACGGTAGTTTATCGTTCGAAGGTAAAAGGAGCGCTAGGGCCCACAGAGTATCGTGGGTACTAGCCAACGGCCCTATACCTGATGGCTTGTTCGTATGCCATAAGTGCGATAATCCTCCCTGTGTGCGGCTCGACCATCTTTTTTTAGGGACGCACGATGAAAACATGACCGATATGACCGATAAGGGTCGTCGGTTCAATAATTTTGCGGTAAACGTCTACCCTCATCCGGGGGAATCGAACGGTTTTGCCAAACTAACAGAGGTTGAGGTTCGTACGATACGGCAGATGTATAGTGGTAGAGGGGGTTGGACGTTTCAAAAACTAGCCGACAAATTCCACGTTAGCAAAAAACTCATTCTACTTATCGTGCACCGGAGAGCATGGACGCACGTGGAGTAGACCCCCGAGAGCTCGGGGCTAAATGTAATGAGTGTCCACTTCGTGGAGCTAAGCCAGTACCGCCATCGTCAGCCGAAGGCAAAACTAGATTCGTGATTATAGGAGAAAGCCCAGGTAGATTAGAGGTCACTAAGCAAATGCCATTTGTTGGACCTAGCGGCCGGTTGTTGAATAGAGCTCTAGAAAAGGCAGGCCTAGATCGATCTGAGGCATTTGTAACTAACGCATTTATTTGCAGACCAGACGATGACAGGCCCGACATCAAGCTCGCCGCCACGTCGTGCTGCGCACCTCGGCTGGCCAACGAGCTAGCCGCGCTTGGCAAAAAGAAACTGCCCGTCTTAGCTCTAGGCCAGTGGGCAGCGCGGTCCGTCCTGGGCGTCAAGACGATCATGAAGACGCGCGGGTTCGTCTGGGAGACACCGGCTATTGAGGAGGCCAAGCTCCTCTCGGTGAGGAAGAACATCGCTAAGCTCAGGGCCTCGGTGCGAGCCAAACCGACCGCCAAGGCCAAGGATAACCTCACCAAGGCCAAGCGCGCTCTTTATTTGCTAGAGGCTAGGGCTACCTACGCCGGTAGGACCGTCATCCCGAGCATCCACCCGGCCTTCATCCTGCGCGGCGCTGATGGGTGGTATCCGGTGATGATCACCGACTTCAAGCGGTTTCGTCACTTGCTTGACGGCAAGTTGAAGTTGGAGGATGACGTCTCCTACATTGTCGTATCCTCGGTAAAAGATATCAAGCGGGAACTGGCCAAGCTTGATCGGGAGGTGGTCGTAGACGTCGAGACAGGTGGTCCTGATGCGCTCAACGATGAGTTGAAGTGCGTGGGGGTCGGAGACCATATCTCCGGGCGCCCGGTTGTGATGATCTGGCCCTGGAAAAGAAGTCTAGGGCCCGCGCTTCGCCAGGCGTTGAGGAAGCATGTTGTCATCACACACTTTGGGCCGCAATTCGATCACATTGTACTTCACCGAGAGGGAGCTTGGTGATGGACCAGTTATGGGAGGACACACTATTAGCGCACCACTGTTTTGCTTCGCATCTACCAAAGTCTCTCTCACATGTAGCTTCAGTCTATTGTAACGCGGAACCCTGGAAGATACTTCACGGCAAGAGTGCAGGTGAAGAGAAGGGCGAGGCTCCCTGGGATAGCGACGACGTCTCCAATCTTCTTCTTTATTGTAGCAAAGATGTAAAATTGGATGCGCTTGCGTGGCAGCGCATGAAGCCAGACTTGGCTCCAGAGCGCAAAGTCTATGAGTCTGACAAACGGATGGCCCTTCTCTGCCGCGGTATGACCGAGGTCGGCATCGGTTTCGATACCGCCAAGCGCGATGAGCTCGCGAGTCACCTTAGAGCCCGTAAGAGGGGTCTGCTTGGGGAGATGCGCCAGCTCGTTGGCCCGAACTTTCACCCAGCCCGGCTGGGGGATGTGCGGCGGGCCTTGTTCGTCACCTTCCGCGGGCCGATGCTCTACCCCACCAAGACGGGCCTGGCTTCAACTTCAAATCTGACCTTGGAGGCCGTGAAGGTCCTCGATACCCGCGCTGGCCACCTCGCTGACCTTCTTCTCCGATGGCGCGCGTGCGCCAAGACGCTCGGCTCCTACGTCGAGAACTACGAGCCGGGGAGGGATGGCCGGATCCACGCGCAGTGGAAGCTCGGGCCTGTGACGGGCAGGTTGGCGGGGCCACTCATGACCCTGCCTCGATATGGGGATGATTGGGAGACGCACGTCCGAGGGATGTACGTCGCCGACAAGAGCAAGCGTAGATCCAAGCGCCCTCGGATTGTGGCGCAGATTCATGACGCTGCGATCATCGAGTTCGACGGCCAGCTTTTCTACTACGACCTCTCGCAGTGCGAGGCCCGGTTGGCGGCCTACTTCTCCGGCGACGAGAACCTCATCAAGGCGTGCGAGAAAGACATCCATACCGAGAACGCCAAGGTCGTATTTGCTGACATACCCGAGGCGATGGCCAAACTCAATAAGGCCTACGAGCTTTCCCCGTTTCTCGATAACCACGGTAAGCCTCTGAAGTGGAAGGCCGTCACCGGCAAAAATGGTGGCTGCAAAGACGAGCGCGACATCACGAAGAACTGCGGATTTTGTGTCTGGTATGAAGGTACGGCGGAGCGCGCTCTAGCTACCCTCAAGGCTGCGGGCAAACGGGCCACCCTGGCCGCGTGCGAGGAGTTCGTCCGCCGCTTCCACTCCCGGTACACTCGTTACTACGAGTTTATCGATGAGAATGAGGCTTTCTGCAAGCAGCACGGCTACCTGCGGAGCGTCATCTTGGGTAGGATCAGCTGGCTCGGGTGGCATGCCAAGCGAACTGACATTTCCAACCGGCCTATCCAGGGTGGTATCGCGGATATACACAACGATCGCCTACCGCGGATCGAGGACCGGCTGAAGGGATGTAAGAGCGTTGACCGGCTTGAAAAACTGGTCAGGGATGTCTGGGCCGAACCTATCAAAGTGCCGCACAACGGCCTTGAATTCGTGATGCCGATTGACTTCAAGACTGGAGAAAGGTGGAGTGACTTCGGATGAGTAGGGTGCGCATCTGGCATATATGGGTCGATGAGTGGGCGGCGACCGGCGAGCGAGGCGGTAAGATGTTTGTAGCCAGCGTCCGGGCGACTACCTTCAGAGCCGCGTGCCGGAAGCACTACGCGGGTAACCTAGACTACAACGTCAAGCACAACACTTACTGGGGGATCAGGCTGTACAGCGGAAGGGCTCCAGAATGGGCAAGCTAACACCAGAAGAAAAGACGATGCTCGAAGAGCTCCTAGGCTTCTCCCTAGAGAAGGAAGACGCGCGCATCGACGAGAAGGCATTCCAACAGATGCTCGACCGAGGCTTCGCGCTGACTGAGAAGCAGGCCAAGTGGGTCAGGGGCGTCTACGATCGGGTATTCGATAAACCAAGCTATGAGAACCTATTCAGTGCGGGGAAGGTGCCTCTCGGCAAGCCGGTAGAGACCCCAGCGGTCCTTAGAAACCTGCCCAAGAAGCCGCCCAGCCGACCCCCGGGGGCGCTATGAGTCTCTGGCAAGACCTTCTTCACAAGTGGAAGCGCCTAGTCTGCGCCTATGTAGGTCACCATGCGATAGAAGGTACAACAAGGATCGGAAGCCTCCACTTTCACGTTGCGGTCTGCCTTCGGTGTGGTAATACGTTTCCCCGTGGAAGATAGCATGGCCGCCGCCGGGTGGGATCCTAGGTTTGTGTGGTTTCTAGTCTTCTGCTTCGCGTTCACCGGGGTGTCGCTACTACTAGCGGGTTGGAAGGAGTAGCCGATGAATAAAAAGCCAATGGCACTAGATGACAGGTACCCTGGAGAGAACGAACAAGGGGAGTTTTTGTACTCCAATCCAGATCTCTGTCGTGTATGTGGCGGTATGCTCCTGCCAGAGAATCGACGCATTGCCGATGGCTGTCCGTGCAACTCCCCTCGTGGCATCAATCACGGGCTTGTGCCCAAAAACACGTGCACGTGCATCGAATGTGATCCGTTGCAAACTGGGTCGACGCGCTATCCATTTGAGAGTGTATAAGTCGGGCAAGTATAGGAGTGAGTCATGGGAGACACTGTTGAAGTTTTGCAGAGTCGAGAGCGAGCTTCATTCGTAGCCTGGTGGGAGGCCTACAAGCTCGTCTTGGAGTCGTGCGCCGCGCGAGGGCTTACCGCCGTTGAGGCCGCGGAGTACGCCCACCAAGCCGCGACCGCCGCGGAGATCGACTACCGCGAGAAGGTCCGGCAGATGAATGAGCGGTGCGAGAAGATCGGCAAGAGCGGCCGGGCTAGCCCGTTGCCTCCACCGCCGGGCCCCCGGACCTATCCCGGTGTAGGCTCAAGCTCGGGCCTGGGAGCGTTGATCCCGAGTAAGGTGAAAACGGTGGGGCCGATCGCGGGTCAAGGCCCAGAGACGCCGATGCCGTTTCCCTTGACCAAACCGAAGAGCAAGTAGATGGCTGGGCCTATCATCAGCCCTAATGCCTGTGCTGTTCTCGAGTGCACGGCTGACGGCCGTACGGTTGGCCGCTGTTGGTTCAATGTCGTCGACGGCAAGTGCCCTCGGCACGGAGATGTTACTGCTGTGCAGGCCAACTATCGAGCGACAGGGCGGCTTACTCACGAGAGTGAGTTAGATCGATGAGTGCCTCGACTGACAAGAAGATTTCCGAGAAGGACCTCTCCCCCGATCAACTAGAGGTGTTTGAGGCGATACAAGACTGGGTATCTTCGCCTCACTCTGATTTTATAGCTCCGGGCGGCGCGTCCTCTGGAGAGCTAGGTTTTCGCGATTCGCAGGTCCAGAGCGGGCTACTGACAGTCGGGGGCTACGCAGGCACTGGAAAATCAACCCTGCTCGGGGTCCTTGCAGCCTCAACCGACCTCCTCGTCGCGTATGTTACCTACACCGGTCGTGCAGCGAGTGTACTCAATCGAAAGCTCCGAGCTTCAGGTGTAGAGACGACGACTCTCCTCCGCCGCGCCGATGAAGACGCTGAGCGGGGCCTGGAGAGTTACTTCGACCCGAGCCTGAAGGCCTCCAGCGGCCCCCCGTTATGCACGACGATCCACCGGCTGCTGTACCGGCCGGTGATTGACCCCAAGACCGAGGAGCTACGGGGTTGGGTCAAGCGCTCTAGGTTGGATCGAGACTACGACCTCATCGTGATCGACGAAGGATCCATGGTGGGTGATGAGATCTTGCAAGACCTACAGCGATGGGGGGTGCCGATTCTAGCGGTTGGCGACCATGGCCAGCTCCCCCCGGTCATGGCCTCGGGGGATTTGATGCAGAACCCTGATCTAAAGCTCGAGAAGATTCATCGGCAAGCAGAAAAATCGCCTATCATCGCACTATCAAGGCACATCCGTGAGGGCGGCAAGATCCGAGACTTCAAGGGCCACCTCTTGATCCCCGGGGCACCGGAGGCCGCCATCGACTTCCGAGCCAAGCAAGACCTGCCCGAAGCTCTCATCGATGCCTATATCACGTCGTGCCCGCTCTCGATACTCGACGTCGGGGTGCTCTGTTGGACCAACCGAACTAGATGCAAACTCAATGGCGCGGCTCGCAAAGCCTTGGAGTACGCGGGGCCCCCGCGCAAAGAGGAACCGGTCATCTGCCTCAAGAACAAGCCTCCAGTCTACAACGGCATGCGCGGCCTTCTAACCGAGGACTCCAAGCTGAGAGAAGGCCAGCCCTGGCTTCTTGATGCCTCGGTGGCGTTTCCCGATGAAGGGCTGCCGGCCAGCCCCAAGACGCTCTGCGCACCCCAGTTCTTCCGAGAGAAGACGTTTGCCTCGGTGGAGGAGCTCCAAGAGCGGGGAGTTTCGGTCTATTCAATGTCGAGCGCCGGGGAAATGTACGATATGGGCTATGCGATGACTGTTCACAAATCGCAGGGGTCTCAGTTTTCTCATGTCTTGTTATATGTAGACCGAGCTGAGAACCCCTGGGAAGAGGAATCAAGGAGATATTTTTACACGGCCGTAACCCGAGCAAGCGAGAGGCTGACAATCCTACAATGACTCTACTAGAATTCATAGATAAGCATTGGCTGGGGGTAGGCCTCCTGGTGTTCTTCACCCTAGCTGTCGTCGAAAGTGTTCTACTCACGTGGGTGAGGCGCAAATGAGTCAGTGGCTACAAGAAGCGTCCGATGATCGTCTCTGGGAAGCCATCTCTCAGGGCGGCCCTAACGCAGTCACCGCGGCGAAGATTCTGCTCTCCCGTAGCCTCTTGGCCGGCAAGCCGATCTGCTACGTGGTGAAGAGCGCCGACGGGGAATGGTGCTTGACGAAAGACGGTCTAGCCTCTGGGGCCCGTATTCCGTTCAAGTTCAAGGCGCGTGAGGAAGCCGAGGAGGCGCGGGCGAAGTTGAAGAACGTTCTGCCGCTCGTCGTGGAAGTGTGGGTAGATTGATGGCCAGACCGCTTCTCAAGTGGGTGGGTGGGAAGCGGCAGCTATCGAACGCTGATTTACCGCAGGTAAGAAAGATGTATAGCGACTTCTCGTTTAGAACAGTCAAGGCGAGGAGAGCTATCAATAGCAACGCCTCCAAACGAGGTAACGTCGGGGAGCTGCTCATATGGTAAAGGGAAAACTAATCGGATTGACCGGCCTGGCCGGGGCCGGGAAATCGACCGCCGCTAAAATTCTCGTTGAGCGCCACGGCTTCGTCGAGGTCGCCTTCGCCGACAGGCTCAAAAAGCTAGTTGGTGAACTGTTTGGGTTCACTAAAGACCAGCTCTGGGGGCCCTCTTCGATAAGAAATGAGCCCGACAAGCGCTACCCGCGCGCTGACGGCTCCTACCTCACGCCGCGTGAGGCTCTCCAGAAGTTTGGCACCGAGGCTGGCCGTAGCTGCTATGAGAACATCTGGGTCGATGAAGCGATCAAGACAGCCAGGTGGCACCTATCAGGAGAGATAGACATCGGCGGAGGTAATACCGCGCGGGGTGTCGTCATCAGCGATGTTCGCTTTCCGGGAGAGGTTCGAGCCATCAAAGCCGAGGGCGGCCAAGTCTGGTCGATCGAGCGCTCCGGAGCCTCAGGTCTCGCTGGGGAAGCTGGCCGTCACCTCAGCGAGAACGCGCTATCGGGGTGGGTGTTCAACAAGGTCTTGCGAAATGAGGGGCCGCTTGAGGAGCTACCCCGATTGGTTGCCGAGGCATTGGAGGAGTCGCTATGAAGGCCGAGCTAGAGAGCATCATCCGGTGGTGGAGGAATAGCGTGCGGTGGCGTCTCTTTTGGCATAACTGGGATGGCATCGAGCGCTCCAATTGGAGGGCCTAAATGCGCCCCTCATTTGACGAGATCTTTCTCGATCTAGCTGTCTCCCTCGCACGGCGCTCCACCTGCCGCCGCCTGCAAGTCGGCTGTGTCATCACGAGCGTCGACCACCGCCAGGTCTTTGCGGTCGGCTATAACGGTAACGCTACCGGTGAAGCCAACGATTGCGATCGTCATGGAGAGGAAGCTGTAGGGAACTGCGGCTGCATCCACTCGGAGGCGAACGCCGCGGTCAATTGTGTTGCCCCTCGGAGGGAGCGGAAGTTCGTCTACTGCACCCACCTGCCTTGTGTGGCATGCACCAAGCTCCTCATCAACTTGGGAGGCGTCCAGCTCGTAGTCTTCAAGGACTGGTACCGTAAGACAGACTCACTCGATCTGCTCGGCCGCAATGGAATTCAAACACTCCACATGCAAAAGACCGATCGCGATCAGCTCGAAGAAAACTTGCGGGTGACGCAGGAGAGATGCACCGAGCTGCTTGAAGAAGCACGGCGTTTGAGGGGAGACGGGGCATGAGGGTATCGTTGTTGGATCACGGCTACCTTGAAGCGGTGACCTTCTGGGGCAGCGAGGAGGAGATCATCTCCGCTGCTAGAATGTCGACGGGCAAAGGCTTCCTCGGCTGGAGAAAATGTGAGGCTTGTGGGGCCTACGATTCTCAGACCGGTTGCTCAGAGAATGGCGGCGTGCACCATTGGGTGTCGGCTGACGAGAAGCTGCTCCGGTATCTCTACACGAACGGCCACATGACGCCGTTCGAGATGGCCGGCGCGACGTTCGAAGTACAAGCGCCTATCTTCGTCTTCCGGGAATGGCATCGTCATAGGGTACCGTTCAGCTACAATGAAATGTCAGCAAGATATGCCCCGTTGCCCGATCTGAACTACGTACCATCTCTAGAGAGATTGGCTATAGGCGGTGGGCCAAGTAAGCAGGATCAATCTCTCGGCGGTAAGGTTTTAGACCGTGAGGCCGCGAAAGAATTTCGAGAGGTGCTTGCCAGCACCAATCTTATTATTGAGGGCATTTATCAGAAAGCTCTACGCACCGGAGTGCCGAAGGAGCTCGCCCGCCTCGTCCTGCCCGTCGGCCGGTATTCGAAGATGCGCGTCAGCTCGAATCTCCGTGGGTGGCTAAACTTCCTGAAGCTCCGCGAGGCCCCCAACGCTCAATACGAAATTCGCGTTTATGCCGAGGCACTCCACAAGATGCTGGCCGAGAAGTTCCCCCGGACCCTCGGCCTGTTTGAGGAAGGTAGATGACCAACCTTCAACTTGAGGTCTTGCAGGAGTTCGCTGAGGCGCAATACAAAGGTCTCCCTCCCCGATTGAAGCAGAAGTGGCCCGGCCTCTCTAGGATTGAGAACTCCCGCAAAGAAGTCTACAGACGAGCCTCGACTAAAAAAGAGAAAGCCAAGCGTCAGCCGAACAACTACCAGCCTAGCATCATCGTTGTTGAGGTTTGCCCCTCGTGCGGGCAACTCGCTGAGAGAAGAGAAGGCCTCCGAGGGCTGGTGCATAAGAACGGCAGCAGTGGTAAGGGTTGCGCTCCACTTTGGTCAACACACTGGAAGGAAGCACAATGAGAGTCTTCGTATCAGGCGCGAGCGCAGAGCGAACGATGATCAAATCGTTCATGGATTCTTTGAGAGCCGTGGGGGTTGAGATCACCGTCGACTGGATCAAGGCTATCGAGGAAGAGGGCACGGCCAACGTCGGCCTTACCGCAGCCAAGATGCTCCACTACGCGCAGATGGATCTTAGCGGCGTCGATCAAGCCGATGTCGTCTGGACTCTCATCCCGAACAACAACTCCAAGGGCTGCTGGGTGGAGCTCGGCTACGCCTTCGGCAAGGGCAAGCTCGTCGTGACGAGCGGCAATGAGGAGGCCTCGATCTTCACGGCGATGTCGCACGCTCACTTCAAGACCCACGGGGAGGCACTCGCCGCGGTCATCGAGAAACACCATCAGAGACGCTCGCTGGAGGCATTGAACGCCCATGGCTGATTTCGAGGCTTTCATCTGCCGCGGATGCGTTACGCTCACAACGAGGCCGTTTGTCTTAGGTAAACTCGAACCCAAACCTGCCTGCCCTACTTGCTCGAAGCCCATGCTCCAAGTTGGGCCGGAGACCATACGGGAGATGCTCGAAGCCCAAGAAAAGGCTAAGCTTCCCTGATGCTGATCACCGAGGCGGGCCTTTCGTGGAGGGAGCGGCACGACGGCGTATGGGTAGCCGACGGCGCGGGAGGCCGCTACGAGCTCAAACCTGGCAAGGGTGGCTATGCAGTTTGGTGGATCACTTTCACCCCCGGCGTTGAAGACAAGCACATCGGCCGGGCCGCCAACCTCACCGAAGCCATGGCCAAGGCTCGTGACTACTACCCCGGCCTCCACCAACAAGCCGCCGAGAAAATTGAGCCGGCCACACAGCCTTACGCGGTGCCTGCTCGTCCAGGCATGGGGGCATCGATTCAAGACTTTGCCGAGCGCTTCATCTTCGAAGCCGAGGGTGAGCAGCATAGAGAAGGCGACACTCGGCCGCAGCTTATCGCCGAGACCCTCGAAGCGGCTCTCAACATCACCTCAATAAGCGAGATACTAGGCAGCGGTAGCTACGGGCTCGCGGGCCTCCTACCAAACGGGAAGGTTATCAAGCTGACGCGCGACGAGACTGAAGTGAAGGCGGGGTCGGTCCTCATCGGTAAGCACTTGCCCCACGTAGTCGACGTCTACGGTAGCTACTTTCTCCGGGGGGTCCACGTCGAGGGCGACTCCGGGGAGGGCGAGCGTGAAGGCTCCAAGGTTGGAGTCTTGCTGATGGAGAAACTCGATCACGATCCTGACGTACCCGGTGCCCGTCGAATCCGCGAGATTGTAGTCCGGGTCAAAAACTCCTATGAAGTCTGGCCTTATGCCTTGAGCAAGCTGACCTACGGCAAAGCTCGCAAGCGTCTTGAGAAGGCCTCGACCGAATTGGAAGCCGAGCTACGCGGCCTTGGGCAGCGGTTGGAGGAAGAACAACAGGCGAAGCTCCTTGTTGATGTTGCCGAGGGCATCAAGGAGCTCAGACAGCTTGGGGTCTACGCGATCGACACCCATCCGGGAAATGTCGGCAAGAGCCTCACTACACGCAATTTCAAGCTGTTTGACGTCGGCTCGAGTAGCCCTCCTCCGAGCGCCAAGCCTAAGATATTGGCCGCAAGAGAGTGCCCCGCCATGGCCGGGGAGAGCGTCTTCACGATGGAGATAGGCTCGGGCACCTGCCAGCACACGCACCCGCCGGAGGTTCCAAGCCTCCCTTGTCCGCCCGCTGTAGCTGCCGAGGCAGTGCCGGTCATCCACGAGAAGCCAGTAATCGGCAAGATCGTCTCCCCCAAAGAGGTCTACGCGCTCTGCCACAAACAGCTACTCGCCGAGACCCAAGAGATATTTCTAGTCATACCTCTCAACATTCATGGAGAAGTTTGCTCCAAGGATGGAAAGCCGGTCTTGGTGGCGAAGGGGCAGCGCGATCGGGTCCATGTCGATAACGCCGATATCCTCCGGCCGGTGATTGAGACCAACGCCGCGGGCTTCCTTGTTGTGCACCAACACCCGAGTGGTCATTGCAAGCCCTCGGAGGCTGACCGAGCCCTCACCGTAAGCATCAAGAAGGCATGCGAGCCCCACACTTTCCGGATGCTTGACCATGTAGTTATTGGTAGGAGCCAAGCCTACAGCATCGAGGAAGACAGGCTTTACAAGATTCGTTGAAGCCTTAGCTTGGGGCAACCCCAAACCTTGGGGTCATCCAACCTTTTTGATGGAGATCTGCATGCCGTCATTGTCCGACGTGTACAAGGAAATTGAGGAGCTCTCCGGGCTCGAGGTAGCGTCGCTGCCGCTATTGCTGGTGGCTACCTGGCTCCCTCGAACGAGCGCCGTCGAGGGCCTGGCTCTCCTCAAAGACAACATAGGCACCCAGATCCCGGATATATTGGCCGCGATGAAGCCGACCATGTTCGTGCTCGGGCAGCCTTCCCCCCTACGGTCGAGAGTATTCGATTCGGAGAAGAAGGCCAAGCTCTCCGCTGAGCTGACCGTCTTCGCTATCTTCGAGGATGACTCCGAGTTTCGGGTCTACGCGCTCCCTACCTCTGAGTCAGGCGGCGAGACACCCCCGCCCACCCGTTTCCGGCTCTGCAAGACCGCCGCGGTCTACTCGATCGCCGCGATGAACATCGAGGTCTTCAAGGCCGAGATCGCCGATGAGTGGACCGCCGTCGCCGAGGGTGTCGCTATCGGCGACGATGAGGGCCTCGATGAAGAGCCTGAAGAGGAGCCCAGCAAGGAAACACTAGCGGTTGAAGAAAGCGCCCCCCAGCCAGTAAGCTTGCCGGCCACCCCGGTGGTAAGCTGAGCCTATGCCTTTCACCACCGCAACGCTCGTCTACACCGTCATCCAAGGGGGCGGCGCTTCCCTCAACGATCTCAACACGCTGATGGCCTTACCGCAGGTCCCTCAAGATGTGCTGGCCCAGATCGGGGCCCGGTTGAATTCAGATGTGACCGTCAGCGGCCTGACGGGCGTGACTCGTACGATCGGGCTGTCACTCGCCCCCAGCCCTACCGGCGCCGCAACGGCGATACGGCAACCTAACGGGGGAGCGATCATAGCGGCTATCGTGACAGCCCCCGGCAAGGGGTACAGCGCCATTCCTCTCATCACTACGCCTCCCCCGGACAAGACCGAGCCCGGAGAGCCGAGAGGCTTCCGAGGGGCTAAGTTCCTCGGCAGGCTTGATGTCCAAGACGTCGCCGTGGTCAACGCGGGAGACGGGTATGGCGGATCAGTCCAAGCTCGGTTTGTTGGAGGGTTGCAGCCGCCCCGGGTGGACCCAGCGACCGGTGTCTTGAATGCGCAGTCGTGCGTTCAGGGTATGACGATCGTCGCCCAAGGCCGAGGCTACTCCTCGTTTGCGCAAGTGCAGTTTGAGGGCTCTACTGTTGTGGGGGGAAGATTACCTCGAGCAGGGTTGGTGCTCGATAGCAAGGGCCGAGTCATAAAGCTCAACATCGTTGACTCCGGTCAGGGGATGCTCGAAGTGCCGAGCGCGTTCGTTTGGGACCCCGGCCCGGCCAAGGACGGCAAAAACGGTGGCAAGGGTGCCGTCTTGTCAGTGCAGATGGGCATCGGTACCGTAGCTACGGCAACCGTCGGAGTGGCAGCGGGTAGTATTACCGGTCTGACTATCGTCAACGCTGGGGGCCCTTACACCGCGATGCCCCAGATCATCCTGAGTGATACGAGTGGAACACCCGCGGTTGTAGTGCCGCTGATGGGCCTCCACTCGATCGAAGTGCTCGACCCCGGTGAAGGCTACGCCATTGACCCGGCTATTACCGTGACGAGCGCCTTCAATGACTACTACGCCGGGTCGACTGCGGCCCAAGCGGCCCTCGCGTTCGGTGACTTGATGAAGACGTTGCTGGAGGTTTCGGTGAAATCCCCGGTTGCCGCCGCGACTCCTATCGTCACTTGAGAGGAGACTCTATGGCTCGAAAGCCCCAAGAGCTCGACGAGCTCGATGATGATCTCGATGAGGATGAGTCTGAGGAAGAGGAGCTTGAAGAGGAAAATGAGCCGCAGGCCCAGATAGCTCCTCAGCCGGCCCCCGCGGTATTACCTCAGGTCAGCGCGCCGACGCAGCGGCCTGCCCAAGCCCACCCTCGGCGGAAGACCCGAGCCAAGGCCAACGGTCTAGGCGCAGTGGTTGGGGATGTTGCCTGGAAAAATAAAGATGCAGACCTCATGCTGGGCGAAATGCTTGAGCGTCTGAATCGCGATGGTCACTCCCCCTATGAGCTCTCAATTGGAGTCCTCGACCTCAATCCGTCTGGCGGGGGGCAAGCTGTCAAATTGGGCTCGTTCGAGATGGCCTCGGTGGTCGGCGACCAATCTCTCTCCCCCGGTGATGCTCTGACAAGAAAGGTGGAGGACGACTTCCATCTCGCGTCGGGCAAGCTTGGCGGAGGTCTCTACGAGCTGCGGTTCATGTGGAAGGTGAACTCCCAGGTCTACGGTCGAGGGCGACTCAGCGTACCGCCGCGAGACCAGCTTCTGCGGATGCGTGCGAGCGCGATGCAGCAAGGCCAGCCCCAGCCTGGGTTTGGTCAACCTTTTGATCCATGGGGTAGACCAGCACAACCCCCGCAGGGATTCGGCAGCCCGCCTCCAGGGTGGGGTTATGGTCCTCCCCCTACTTGGGGCCAGCCTCCTCCTTACTACTCCCCGCAGCAGATGCCTCAGGCCCCCCAGGGGATGAATCCTGACACCAAGCACCTCGTCGATACGCTGATCAATCAGCTCAACGAGACGCGCAACGAGCTCGCGCAGATGCGCAAGGAGCCACCCCCGGCACCCGTTGTAGCGCCACCCTCGGTGGGAGTTGGTGCTCCACCCCAGGCTAGCTTGGAGGAGACGGTGACACGCGCGGTCTCAGCGGCGATGGGCGCACTCCTACCTCACCTGAGGCCCCAGCAATCCCAAAGCAGCTTGGAGGGTGACCTCACCAAGGCAACGAGCGCGATGCTGGGAGGATTGATGCAGGCCGCGGTCAAGCGGCTCGGCCAAAACCTCCAGCAAGGTATCTCCCAAGGTCTAGGGGCCCCGGTAGAGATGCCGGCACCCGAAGACCCCGAAACAGAGCTAGTACCTCCCCCCGATCCTTCCGACGATCTTCCGTTCAAGCAAGTGAAGCTCGAAGCCACATGGCCCGACGGCCGCAACGTGTATTACCCAGCGAAAAAAGAAGACGGGTCCACCGATTGGCTAGGGGCGCTCTTCACTAACCCTTGGGTGACTGAGAAGCTCGTCGACAATGTCAACAACATGGTGGGCAGCGTCGCCGACGCGGTCAAGCGCGTGGGGGTTGCCGGCCCGCACATCGTGCACCACACGCCCAAGGCGGCTCAGGATGCGACTCCTCAGCCCGAGGCACCCAAGCCGGGGCTAGGATCAGGCGGCTGGGATGAGTAGAAGCTAGCCTTTCATGCTAGGCTTCATCGCGTGGCTCAGCTCAACTGGCAGCTCTCCCCTCGGCCAAGAAGGAAGCTAGGGCTCGGAGAGGGTATCCCATTCGAGCAGTGGGTCCAAGATCCATCCTCACAGGCTGCCCAGGCGTGGGATCAAGTCCAGGCTCAGCTAGTCGCTGAAGGAGCCCCCTCGGATGCACTGACTGCTGCCAAGGGCGCGTTTGCCGATGCGATCAATCAGGCGACCATCGGCCTCAATATCCCCGTCGAGGAGGCGATCAACAACGCCAAGTCGTACGTACTGACGGGCCAGACGATCTTGGGGTACGTCAAGACGGTTCAGGGGTTGGTCAATGAGGCCCAGGGTATCCACGACGCTCAGACAGCCCTAGCCTTCACCGGGACCCTCATCGGCACTACAGCGACCATCGCCACAGCTGCTGGCGCCGTCTCGGCGGGTGTCGGGGCCGCGATCGTCGCCGCCGCGGGTGCGATCATTGCGGTACTCGAGGAGCTCCTCGGCCCGGGTAAGCCCCCCGCCGGCACCCAAGTGTGCGGTGGGTTCTACTGCCAGAACGCCGACTTTACCGTGGGTCCTGTTGGGTTAGGTGGGTGCGTCTGCGGTTGGGGGACCGCCATCGCGCCGGGCAGCGCCGATTGGCGGAGCTTCCCCGACTACTCCAAGGCCGAGGACAAAATCTGGTTCACGTGGAGCGCCTCGGATGTTGACTTCGACTGGGGCAAGTCGGCGAACGTCGCTCACTACAAGAGCCGAGCTGGGTATCGACCGATCGATGCAGCCTTCCAAGCTTACAATCACCTGGAAGCTGACTTCGGCTTCCCGTTTGGTGGGAAGTTCCAACCGCTGCCCTACATCCTGAACGAGTTCAACATGGCGTGGATCAGTGCGTGGAAGGCCAACGCTGCCTACGCGCTGAACGGCCTCAAGCCCCAAGACGATGGGGCTGTTCTCATGCGGCTACTCCGAACGTGGAACCAGGCCCACGAGGACTCCTCGGTTTTTCTCTTAGCCCCAGTGCCGGTGACACCGATCCAGGCCGCGTTGCCCGTCGTCAACCCATACAACCCCGCGACGACTACCTTCCGGCCGCCATTCACGACCTACTTGGAGATGATCGCGAACAAGATCACCGCGAGCACTAATGATCCCTCCCTCGTCAGAGATGGGAAGCTACTGATCCATACTGGCGCTAGGAAGACCCCGCCGGTGGCCTCGGTGGGTGGCGGCGGCACACAGCCGTATTACGGGGGCGGCGGTGACAAGGGCAGCACTACACCAACAGCGAGTGGCTCGGGAAGTAGCGCTGCGGCGACGGTAGCCAAGACTGCCGGGGGAGTGGGGCTAGTCACGGTGCTCGGTATCGGCGCCTTCGCGCTCGTCAAGCACGTAGCCTTCGCCAAGGCCGCCGAGAAGCTCTACGATCTCTCAATCGGCCGAGGGGTAAAGGTAGCCGCTAAGGCCTATCGCAAAGCGCGGCGCAAGTGAGCTGGCAAGAGCTCCCGCAAGGCCAGACTTTCACACTGCAACCGGGGATGCTCTACTCGGTTACGGCCAGCGTGAAGCAAACCCATACCCGAGCCGATCTGGTCAACTTCATCCAAGACCAGGGGCTGGTATTACACGAGCTCCAGGACCCCGCGGCTGGTCAAGCAGCACCAGGGTATCGAGTAGTGGCCATGCAGGCACAAGCTACTCGAGCCACTCAGATTCCCTGGGCCGTGCCCTGGTACTTGCCCGGAGATAGCTCGACTTTGCTCCACGTCTGGGCCTCACCCCCAGAAAACGGCAACTTGCAGGTCAACACTCAGCCCGGGCCAACCGTCTGGCCGTGGCTCGTTGCCGTACCTGCTTTGGCCGGCCTAGGCTACCTCTGGTGGAAACGCCGAGGGAGATAGTGTAAGATCCTGTCGCATGGCACTTTCTGTCAAGGCCAAGAAGCGACTCGGCATCGCCGGGGCCGTCACCACGGGGGTAGCGGCCATTTCCGCGGTGCTGTTTTGGCCCAAGAAGGCCTCGGCTGCCCCAGGAGGGTCAACACCGACTTCAGGTCAGCCTCCTCAAGTAACTCCACCTGAGCCACCGCCAGCTCCGCCAATAGTGCCAAGCTCTGGTAATCAGCCCCCGGCCGATTGCCAATGGGTGCCCTCGACGAGCGATCCGGCGGCGGTAACGCTCGCGATGGATATCTCCTACCACGACGATCCGATAGCTTGGGTCGATGGCCACACGTATGGCCCTGTCCAGATCAACGGAAACTGGTGGAGATTCATCATGGGCTGGGGCATCAACACCGGGAAACGTACCAAGGACGTTAGAGCGGAGAAGTGTCAGTGAAAAAGTCCAGTGAGAGAGCTTTCTGGATCGGTGGGCTGATCGCCGCCGCGGGAGCTACTGGTGTAGCTGTCTACTTCATCGCCAAGCCCAAAGCCCCGGCACCACCTCCGACGACCCCGGTAATACCGCCATCACCTCTGATGGTACAGCTCCCTAACACCTCAGACGTGACTCTTCCTAGCGGTCAGACGCTAATTATCGCGTCGCCGAACGGCACGCTCATCACAAATCTTCAGGTAGATACCAAACCGCAGGTGCCTGTGATCGTCGGGGGCCAAGGCAACGCGACGGTGGGGCAGCACCGGGTGTTTGTTACCTGGACTGACACCAGCGGCGCGTCGACCACGAACACGTTTCTCCTGACGGTGACCTGATGAAAAAGACAACGAAGCGGGTGCTCTGGATCGGTGGTCTCGCCGCTGGCGCCGTCGGTGTTGGGGTAGCGGTGCATTACCTCTCCAAGCCCAAGCCACCGTCACTGGCCGGGACCAACGTCAACCTCCAGATGCCGCCCATCGCAAACAACGCGAGCATCCCTCGCGGGACTAGCCTTACCCTCTTGCCTCCCAGCGGCGGCAAAATCACCGCTATGGCAGTCAATGGTTCTCCGCAGCCTGGACCCGTCATCGTTGGCGGCCAGAACGCCCCGGTTGGTAGCAACCCGGTTGTCGTAAATTGGACCGACGCCAACGGCGCGCCGGGGGTCGGTAACTTCAACCTCCAGGTGACGTGATGAAGAAGTCGACCAAAGAGCTTCTCTGTATTACTGGGGCTGTTGCCGGTGTCGGGGCTGTCGCTGGCCTCATCATCTACCTCGTCAACAAGCCCAAAACCCCAGCAACCGTGGGAACAGGCGCCCTCCAACCGCAGTACGCGGCTCGACAAGCGCAGGTGTTCGCGACCATCACGCCGACCGGAGCAAGGTCTCAAGCGACACAGGCTACCCAGGCTGCACCGCATCTCTACAACCCATGGTGGGCCCCACCCTCAGTCCCACAGGTTCCTTGGGTAGGCCGAGGTGGTGGCGCGGCGAGTGGAAGCTTGAATCCGGCAGCGCCTCCCGGGCCTATCCGTAGTCGACTCTGACGTGAAGCCTGAGGTCCTCTGGCTGGGCGGGCTAGTCGTAGGAGCCGGAGCCGTAGTCGGCGCGGTAGCCTTGGCCAGCAAACCGGTCGGGGCTAAACCAAGCTCCCCGGTAGCAGCCTCCCTGCCAAAAGCCCCGCTGCCGAACCTTGCACCAGCGGTTGCTTTCACGAGACCCACGAACTTCATAACGAGGGCCGCGCCCTCATTCTATCGAGGCGGGCTATTGCCTCCCCCGCAATCCCAACCGATAACTCCAGCGCCGGTTCCCTTAGCTGGAGACTCGCTCCAGCAACATAACCTCCAAGTGGTCAACGCCTACCGCTCTCGGCTAGGAGTGGCACCGCTGATATTAGATATAAGACTTAGCTCTTTCGCCATGGCTGGCTCCCAGCAGCTCTCTCAAGACCACATACCTCACCAGCATATTCGCTCAGCCGTAGCCGCGGGGACCCTATTCAACCCAGAAAACGGTTTCGCTCAAGAAGCCGGGGAAAATCAAGGCAGCCCCGTCGGATGGCCGCCGGAAGACGAGACCCAACAAATCGATGAAGCTCTCGCGATGATGTTTGCCGAGGGCCCCGGCCAAGGGGAAGAGCACGGTCACTACATGAACATCGTCAACCCCAGATTTACCCGGCTTGGGGTAGGCTTGCTGCTTGTTGGTGGTAGGTTGTACATGACCAACGATTTCTCGAGCTAACGATGAAGCAATCCACCAAAGATGCTCTCTGGCTCGGCGGGGTTGTCACGGGCGTTGGCGCTCTCGCTGGAACCATCGTCTATATGGCCGGCAAACCTGCCTCGGCTCCAACAAGCACTGGCGACAGCGCTGGGGCCAAGAACCCCAATGCCTCAGCGCTAGCCCCAACATCAACCCCATCAACGAACCCACCTGCCGCCAACCTCGTCGCGCCCGGGCCTCCGCCAAGCCAGGTGCCGACTAGTATTCCGAGCCCCCAGGGGCCATCGTTCCCAACGGCAGGCTTCTTCCCCGCCGATCAGTCGGCCATCACTGAGCCAACTGTCGCTCTCGTTGGAGGCCGTCGCTACAACGTCACTTACTCGGCGACCAACCCCAACAACCCCTTCGAGACGTCTTGGCTAGATAGCTACTCGAGCTGGAGGGGCCCCGATGGCGGTATCGTCAAGGGGGTTAGCGGGGGTTCCAGGAGCTTCAGCTACCAGTTCATCGCATCTAGGTCGATCAACCTGCCGTTGAGCGCTTTTCTCACCCCCATCGCGGCTCATGTCAACGGCCTCGGTATCCAAGGGAGCCCCTCCGTAGTGCCGCTTTGAGCCACTGTGGTAGGATGTAAGCCACGATGGCCAAGGCTGGGTACAACGTCGAGGCCTATCCCCCCGGGCCGGCTGGTATCAGGCGGAGCGTCGATGAGGTCGCGAAAGCGATGCGAGATGGTCGCATCGATGAGGCTGTGCGCGGCTGGGCGATCGATCAACTCACCAAGCGGGGGATCGATGGCCGTAATCATCCTTCGATCAAAGCAAGGACCCAAGCGCTTCTTGACGCTGTGCGGGCTCAAACGATCTACGTGCCCGACCCTCAGGGCGCGGAATGGATCCAGAAGCCACATGTCACTCTTTGCCTCCGCGATCGGTGCATCCCCGGCGAGGACTGTGACGGCGTCACGGCCGCGCTTGGTGCAGCTCTCCTGAGCATTGGCCTACCCGCCTATGCAGTGAAGGTCACCTACGGGCAAGATCACCAAGAGCATATTCTCGTCGGGATCATTGATGAAAACGGCACCAAGCTCTACGCCGACCCCTCGACCAACGCGGCGGTCATGGTGAGGGTCCCCAACGCCGTCGATGAGGTATGGATCGACCCTCTTGATTCTTCATCGGTTCACATCGGAACTAGTGGAGCAGAGTTTGTAACTCTTGGCAGCCCCCTCGGTAGCCCTTGCGGCCGACAGCTTTTCTTCAAGGCCGGCCACTGGTTCGAGATGTACAAGGGCCAGTGGTGGATGCACGTTGGTGGGAAGTGGATACCGGGGCCGGTCGACTACCCCGAAAAAGCCGGCTTGATGGGGCCTTACCTCAACAGGCAGCGGCAACTTTGCGTGGCGCGCGATGGCGTTGAGATTGAAGTCACGCCACAACAAGCTGGCCTCGGCACGATCGGCATCCCGAGGCTCGTTCAGTGGCACACGGTCCACGAGCTCTCCGATCTGCTCAACGCGCTGACGAGGCAGGTTCAGCATATCGACGCTGCCTTCAACGGCCCCGGCGGCCAAGCGTGGTTTCAAGCCGACCCCACGGCATACGGCGCTTGGGCGAGCAAGTACGTGTCAGCCCGCAGCGCCTGGGATCCCACCGTCGCCAAGGCTACCCTCGTTGTTCACCCGGTAACACCCAACACGCTCAGCTGGGATTGGGTCGTGTCGACGGCACCTGATGGCACCGACATGTTCGATGCCGTCGCGAAGGCGTTCATGCCCTTCGAAGACTTGGATCGCGAGCTGCGCGGCTCGGCAACCTTCCCTCCCTCGGAGCTGCCCAATTACTCAGACACACCCCAGCCTACCGCACCGGACTTCGAGCTCACCGAGTATCAGATCGCCGACAGCGGGTGGCAGGCAGCCAAGCAGTTGGGGCAGAAGGCCAACGATGTATTGCAGCAAGCCGCGCCTTACCTCGCGCTGGCTGCCGCGGGCGTCGCGCTCTATGCGACGTATCGGATCGCTGACGCTCTCCCTCGGCCAAGGCGGGCCTAATGTTGATCTGCAAGGGTAATACAGTTTCCTGCCTCGTCGAGGGCCGACGAGTGCGTTGCGCTGGGTCGATGCTGCACGATCCGACAGGCCGGCATTGGCCCAAACACTCACTGCTCATCGGGAAGTTCCAGAAGGGTTCTGAGGAGCCTACGGAAGAGCAATATCGCGGTGCGCCAAGAGACTACCTCGGCCGAGGCTATCGTGCGCGGGTGGGGTCAGTTGACCTACCGCCGAAAAGACTCTCTGAGTGGGAAGAAATCGGGCCTGTAGCGGAGATCTTCTACACCCGGCCGGGTACGAGCAACCCGGGGAGGTTCAGGCATGCGTTCAATAAGCCACACGGCGTTTCTCTCGTTGTTTTCCCGTTCAAAGGTAAGGGGAAGGCGACTTTGAGGAAGTGCGGGCGGTTTCATCGGCTCGACATGTCACGCGGTGCCTTGATCGATTCGAGAGGATTGGTCTGGCCCTAGGAGGCTCAGATGAATTATCTAGAGCTTTTGCAGCAAAATAGAGGTGACTCAGGCCACGCCGCGGCTGCTGGCCAGTTGCCAAAAAAGACCAAGACCGTGCCCGTGTTGCATTCTGTCAAGGGGCATGCTTCACTACATGCGCGGGCGGCTCGTGGGTCAAAGGGAGACAAGCTCCCACCGAAGACGAAAAGGAACTCCCATCCTATGGCAGGCAAAAATAAGAAGAAGAAGAGCGGGGCGAAGGGCCGGCCTTCGAAGGCTGACATCAAAGCAGCCCACGGGAACCTGAAACAGGCATGGGCTCTTCATCGCGCCAAGCATGGCGGCAAGGCGTCGAAAAAGACGACCTCCAGCAAGGGCGGCAAGAAAAAGGCTGCCAAGCGGAAGAGCGCCAAGCGGAAGAGCGCCAAGCGTGGTGGGAGCCGGAAGGGCTCCAGCCATCGATCGACGTCTCGAACGAGCGTGACCCGCACGGTCATACAGAAACTCCCTGGCCATACGACCAAGATCGCGGTCGTTCCGATCCACGCAGCGGCCCGCCGAAGCAAGTCTTCGAAAAAGCGCAAGTCGAGCAAGAAAAAGGCTGCTAAGCGAGCGGCCCCGCGAAAGAGCTCCAAGAAAAAGGGCAAGGGCAAGAAGCTCACCGCTGAGCAGAAGGCTCACCGCAAGGCGATGCGACAAGCAAAGAAAGCCTTTGCGCCGATGGAGAACCCGCTCGGCGGGATGGAGCTCGTCGTCGGGCTCTTTACTGGGGTCCTCGGGTTCGCGACGGCCGACCTCCTCGACCGATTCGTTGCAACCCACGCGCTGACGGCCAAGAGTGACGGCTCGTTTGCTGACACTCCCCCGGCTGACGGCAACTACCCCGGCTTGTACAACGCGACCGCGGTCCTCGCTCCGATGGATTGGAAGCGATGGCTCGTCGGTGTACTTGGCCCAACAGCCACCCCGCTCGTCGCCGCGCAGTTCGTCTCTTCCAAGGTTGGCCGAAGTGCGTTGCAGATGTTCGGCTTTGGATCAGGGATGAGGGTGCTCGGTAAGGGCCTCGTTGACCTCGGGGCGATGCTCGCCAAGAAGTACAGCTTCACTCAGCGGCTGTATGATGGCGAACTCCGCGCCGGTGCACTCAAGGCCAAGGACGGCTCCGAGGCTGCGCTCCCCAGCGCGGGTTTGGGTTCGCCCTGCGGCTGCGCAAACTGCACTACGGGTGTAGGTTCTTGCTGCGGTCGACTCAATACCTCGTCACCGCCGGCAAGCCCGCCGATCTACGCGCCTCCGGCGACTCCGCCGCAGCAGCCGACCACAACCCCGCCGACGAACACCAATTACGTCCCGCCGGCACCTCCGCCTCCTCCCCCACCGCCCCCGGCCAACCACCCGGCCGAGCCGCCTTCGCCTCCCCTGGCGAACATGCTCCCCCCCGGGCGCATGAACGCCTTCACGCCGACCGCTCCCCCGGTCTACCAGAATCAGGTGAGCCCGCTGCCGAAGCCGGCTTACATCCAAGGTACCCCCGAACAACAGCACCGCAGCAAGTACAGCTGGGGTCACAACGACGACAATCAGTAACGAGCCTGCCGGATAGGGCCTGAGAGGCTACCCGGTAAAAAGAAAGAAAAACCATGTTGAAGCAAGCAGATCTCCTCAAGCAACACATGAGCGTCGCCCGGAAGGACTTCAAGCCGCAGGGCAAGTTCCTCCCCAAGGCGCCGCCCGACCAGCGCCGAATCCTCGGCCTGGGCGCTCCCCCGATCAACGCCGAACGCCTCAAGATGGCCGCGAATCCGCGTGAAGGCATCGGCGCGATCATCGACGCGATCAAGGACAGCGTCGACTGCCCCGTCTGGAACATGGACGTCATCGAGCAGGTGCGCTGGAACCTCCAGGGCCCCATCGATGACCAGGCAGTCACCGCGAGCTTCGGTGCCGAGATCGACCTCTTCGGATCGGGCCGTCAGGTTGATGGTGTCGACTACGTCGAGACTACGATGGCGCAGACGGGCCAGACCCAGACGTACATGGTGGCCTGCTACATCGGCTTCCACCTCGAGCCCGAGCCCTTGTGCTGGACGGCCCAGGGCAACGCGTGGAGCCACCCGGTGGTCGGAGTTGCGACCGGTGCGGTTCCGATCTCGCCGGATGTCTTCACCCAGAACGACCGTTTCAACGGCGCGCTTGGTGCGGCGATGTCCGGCGCTACCCCCACGCAAGTGTTCGTTCCGGCGGTCCTCGAGTGGGGCTGGTGGGCGAACTACGTCGCGTGGATGATGGCCCGCGCATACAACCTGCGTTGGAAGATCGGCCAGCACACGAACATCATGGATGAGGTGTTGCGACACACCGCGTACATGCCCCCCTCGGCGCAAGAGGGCTCTGCCTCTAGCTCTGAAGTTGACATCGTCGACTTCGTGCGGCGCCTCAACGACCGCTACGACTCGCTGGGAACGGCGCTCAACTTCCTCAAGATCAACCGATTGAGGATCGGGTCGGTTCTTGGAACCGCGGCGACGAACCTCGGCATCTTCAAGCCGGATCGCTCGCACGAGTTGGTCGGTGCAACCTACGGCGGTATGGATCTCCGGTCGATGTTGAGAGGCAACAGCGAGTTCCGCAAGCTCGTACTGCCCTACGTCATCAAGCCGGGCGTCCCCATCGGGCTCATCCTCCAGGAGAACGACCAGGTCCAGGGCGACATCATGCGCCGGTACCTGTCCGTGACCGAGCGGTTCGGCACCACGCCCCCGCTCATCACCGACCAGGTCAACATCCCCGCCGAGGAAGACGGCACCAACGCAACCCCGGTTGGTCTCGAGCGCACGGTCGACGGCTTCAACGTCGCGCAGCAGATGGACACGGATCGTGCCCTCTTCAAGGGCGGTGAGCTCAAGATCAGCCTCATGGTCAAGGGCTTCGAGGTCACGGAGAACTGGTACGACGTTCTGAAGAGCAACCCGGATCTCATGGCGGCCGTTACGGACGCTTGCGGTATCCGGTTCGCGATGCAGGGCGCCGCAGCCTAATTCCCGGCGAGAAGGGTGAAGCCCCCGACTGCGCGGCCCATGCTAGGCTAGCGTGGCGGGGGCTTCGGCCTATCAGAGGCGCTGAAACACAAATTTAGAGGCAGCCAAATGTCTGAGATTGTGACGTTTACCCCCGAGCAATTCAACGAATTCCTCAAAGCGTTTGGCAAAGCGCCTGGCTTGGCGGCCCCCCAAGGCCCCCAGCATGTGAAGGTGCTTGGTCTCGGCTGCGGTGAAGGGGGGCCGCTTTACTCAGGCGTCTACGAGATGCTTGCGTTGGGAAGCCCCCGGCTGGCTTTGGCTAAGGCCCTCGGTTACCGGTTTGTGCCCTACTACATGAACATCCGGGCGACGTTCTCCAACGTCGATACCGTTGACGTTCCGACGGTCGGCTCCGACGTCAAGATTGACCAGGATACGCTCGTTGACCAGATGACGTTCGTCATCATCAACAAGAGCGACACCGCGAACAAAAACATCCAGCAAACGCTGAGCGATTTTTTCTTCAATTTCCAAAGTGGCATTGAGGCTACGTTGGATGTTCAAGGTGCGCCTCGGCCGACCCTCGCGCCGAAATTCACACCACTCAAGAACCTGGCCGATGTCACCAACTGTACTCGGTGGCCTTACGGGTTTGTACTCACCTACCAGCAACAGTTGGAAGCTAGCTTTCGGGCCAGTGTGACTCTCCCCTATGCGCCGATTGAGGTCGTGTTGACCTTTCGATCTTGGGTGCCCGACACCGAGGCTTTCGTTGGCATGACCAACAAGCAGGCTTTTGAGGGCTTGAGCCAGCAATGCGGTATCACCTGCGATCCGGCTTACATCGATCGTACCTACGCTCAAGCAACCCGGTAAACGTGTGGCTAGAAAGATCGAAATCGCCTCAGTTGGGTTCGATGAAGGCCTCCAAGGGATAGGGGGAGACGCCTTCGGGGGAACCTCCGCGGTCGGTCTCCGGGTCCCGACTCTAGCTAGCGGCAGCCCTACTACGCCGAAGCGGTATCTCTTCATGCTAGCCGCGTTTAGCGTCTCTGAGAACGCTCAGGCTCGGATTGTCGGGATGCGGCAAATGACCCGCATAGGCTTCCGGCAACCGCCTGGGGGAGAGGTCCCCGCGGCCTCGGCACCTTATACAGTCACTCAGCTCGTCGAGGACCCGGCCTGGCGCTTTCAGGATGGGAACGTCAGCTACCACTTGCAGAGACTCGGGCCGCCCAACAGCCAGGGGTTTCCCTCAGTACCATCGGCAACTGACCTTCGGAACCTCGTCAATGGGTTTTCGATGACCCCGGCCTTGCTCTACAGCAAGATAACTGTGGTCGGCCCCCAGTACGTCAACCTGACGGAATACTTGCCGCCCAACGGAGGCAAACCGTGGGGTACCCCTCTTGGCTCGGGGCATCAAAACACCATCCTAGACATTCGCGCGCCCTGGGCCGAGTCGACGGGTTGGATCTCGCTCGACATGGAGCTTGAGGGGCCCGATACGGTTGCCCTCTTCGCAAGTGTTTTCCAAACTGACCCCCTCGTCAGGCCCACACTAGTAACCCCAACCCCGTTCTTCCCCGAGGGGCTCTCTCGTGAAGAGCAGTTCCTCAAAAACTTCCCCAACGCGATCTACTGGAGCGTCGCTGGGTCTCTCATCGTGGAGCTGCCATGACCGACGATCCTCGTTGGGGTGAAATTGCGTTTGCCCTCGATACTCCGACTCGGCCTAGAACGCCAGAGCAGATCGCTGCGCTGTTGAAGTCTCTCGATGAGCTCAAGAACACATACAATAGTCTCATCAGCGCGCAGCAGCAGAATCGAAATACTATCGATTCGTTGAAGGCCCAACTAGCTTCAGCGCAAGCTACAGCTCCCTCGGCTCCGCCGACTGGCTCTGATAAGGCAGGCGCCCCCGGCCCGAACAATACCCCCGCGCCTGGCCAGGTGTATATCTCAGCCCCCGCAGCCGGGGCTGTAGCGCTCATCGCGGCCATCGTTGGAGGCGGCGCCGGCTACGCAATCCGTGGCCATCTCGACAAGGGCAAGCATAAGAAGCTCGCCGCCAAGGAAACCCCCCAGATCGAGGAAGAGGAGTAGTTGTCATGTGGACCGCATATAGAGGCGTAGTGCCGGCAATGCTCAGGCAGTTTGGCCTAGGAGCTGAGCCTGTGTGGAGCCAGAACGACAATTGTTGGTTTGCGTTGAGTGGCCAGACTTTGATGCGCTACTCGCCCCAAGCCCCGGCCAAGCCAAGGGGCCTAGGACAGATCCCCGGCCTGTTCGGCCTAGGCGCTGACCCGAGCTCGGATCTACTGCTTGTTGGCGCAGCGCAGAAGATTGCCGAGGCCAACCCATGCGCGAGCCACGCGGGCAATGAGGTTGTGAGGAGCTTCCAGGTTGCCTGGAATGCGAGCAATGATCCAATGGCCACCCCCAACCTTACTGAGGATGGCTTCTACGGCAAAGACACTGCCGCTGCCGCCGATAAGGCTATGGGTGGCGGGGCGCCTCCTCCTTGTCCACCTGGGTGGTTTACGGGCCAAGGTACCGTCACCCCCAACGATACACCTCCCTCACAGCCCTCTTCTAGTAACACTACCCCGACGTGGGTGAAACCTACTCTCATCGGTGTTGGTGTCGCTGGGGTCGGGCTGGTGGGCTACGCACTCTACCGGAAGCATAAGAAAGGCAGACGCTAATGCCCAAGGCAACCACAATCCAACAGGTCATAGGGGCAGCCCAGACCATCGCGACTACCCAAGTCGGTCCTACAGGGTCGACTGGCGCAACGGGCGTTGGTGCTACGGGGGCTACCGGAGCGACCGGTCCCACAGGGCCTACTGGAGCTACCGGGGTGACGGGTGTCACCGGTACTACGGGTGCAACCGGCCCTGGCGGCGGACCCACCGGGGTTACCGGCACAACCGGAGTAACCGGAGTCACCGGTGTAACAGGAGTCACCGGCGCTGGAACCGCCGGGGCTACTGGGCCCACGGGTCCTACCGGAGTAACGGGTGTCACTGGCGTTACCGGGGCGACGGGACCCGCCGGCTCCAACCCAACGTTCTCTCAGACGCTCAACCCTGCTCTGATTGGCCCTGGGGTCAATACAACGATAACGTCTCCCTCCTTTACAGCCTCTGGCTCCACCGTCAGGATATTCGGTTCGATCTCGGGCCAAGCAAGCGCGGTCGACGCAATCGGTTCACTCATTCTTGTCAGAGATCTAGGAGGCGGTGGGCAGACGATCATCGGCCAAGCGCAGCAGTTGAGCGCCGGTCATGCAACGGCTACCATCACCGGGGCCACTGAATGGATCGACACACCCCCGGCGGGCGCACACACCTACTCGGCTGTATTGACGATGGGGTCGGGGACTATATCGACTGCGATCGGCCAAGCTGTCATCATCGTTGAAAGTAGATAAGTTCTATGCCTTTCCCTAAAGCCTCTCGCGCAAGCGTCAACAGGCTCAATGCGCAAACTGCTATCGTCCAGGGAGAGGCTTCGGACACAACGAGGATATTTGCCAACTCCGTCGCCCTGGTCAACTCGGCTCCGATCACCTCCCCTGGCAATATCACGCTCGCAGCTCCCGCAGTGGCCCCTATCGGCACTGGCCAAGGGTTTCGCATTACGGGGTCGATGTACGGTCTATGCAACATCGTCGGCGCCACCGTGACCTTGCGTTTGTTCCGCGATCTCACTAGCGTGGGGCCGATCGCTGTCAGTGTAGCTGTCTCAGCAGCGGTGACCTCGAACAACATCGCTGGCGGCTCGATTCAGTGGATCGATGTGCCTGGGGATAGCGCTCCACATGTCTACTCGATCCACGCCACGGTCGATACGGGAACCTTCCAAGTCCCGACCGGTGAAGCCTCCATCACCGTTGAGCAACGCGGTTAGAAAGCAGGTTTTCTAGATGGGCCTCAATCGCATTCGGGCCGAGCTCCGGAGGCTTGAGGAGCTCATCGAACTACTGCTTGGCGGTGCCGGTGGTGGATCAGGCGGGTCATCGCAGCTTTCGGCGGCTAGCGTAGCTGCGCTTTCTACCCTCACTCCTACGGGATCAACGACGAGCGTAGAGCTACTTGGATTCTCGACGCCTGGCGATGGAGGCGGCGGTACTCTCGCCCTGGCGACTAGTGCGAGGCCGGTTGACGGAGGAACGGTATTCGCCGTTGCGGGCGATGTTACCAAACGGTGGCTTCGCATTTTCTCGGGCCCCTACGATATTCGGTGGTTCGGGGGCAACGCTAGCAGTCCAGACAATACCGGAGCCATTCTCGCCGCTCAAACAGCAATCACCAGCGCTGGTACGACTACCAAGACGGTATATTTCGCGCCAGGGACCTTTTCAACTACTGGGGTTATCGCTGTTCCTCGAAATATCACTTGGCAGTTTGAAGAAGGAGCGATGATTAGCCCATCAGCCGCGGTCACAATCGGCGGAGTTATCATTGCCAGCTCAATACAACAGATTTTTACTGGGGCGCTAGGGAATATCTCGTTTACCCCTGGCATCCAACGATTTATTGGCACTGACTGGTTTGGTGCCAAGGGCGACAACATAACGAATAGCGTTGTTGCCTTACAGGCCTCGGCCGATGCTACCCCTCAACACGAGACGTTACTACTAGGAGGGGGCTCATATCGAACAGGGTTTCCGTGGAGGCCTTGCCGCAATAAGCCTATTAGTGTCATAGGGCCCACCTTCCAAGACGGTTCTGGTAATCAGGGTACAGCCCGCATCTTCCCCGACCCAACGATCGGGCCTCTTTGGTCAGGTCCGGTTATCACTGTAGTCGGAGAGCAGTTTCAACAGGGTGGTCCGGCGGGGCTCTATCCGATTACTCCGAGCGGCAATTTCTTCTGCATCAATTTCGATAATAGTGGAAACCCGAATCATTGTATTATCCCTAGCGAGGCTGATCTGGGTGAGATCAATGGTCTAGGGGCTGGCGTCGGCCCAGGATCTGGCTTCACGTTCGAATTGATGTTTGACCCTCAAGGCAATCATGGGGTCAACGGGTCTGTTATAGCGGCTAGTAGCGGCATCGAACATGGCGGGGCTGTCTCTGCGGATGTGGCCTTTCGGCTAGTGATGACAGATACCTTCCACATCAATGTTATGATGACATTGACGGGAGGAGTTGTCAGCTTCAATAGCGCGGCAACAGTTCCAGCTAACATCCTCCAGCACATCGCAGTGACTTACGATCAGTCGGCTGTAAAGCTATGGCTCAACGGCAACCTCGATACCTCGGTGCCGGCCAGTGGAACTATCGTACAACAACCGTGGGAGACATTCTGTATCGGTTACTCTAACGGGTTCTGGCCTCTATCCAATCTAGACCTAGGGCATGTGTACGGTCCCGTTTTGATGGATTCAATCCGGTGCCGAACTAGCGCGGTATACACGGCAAACTTCACGCCTCCGACGAGTGAGCTCGATACGGGCGGCGATGATTGCCTCTTTCTACTCAACTTCAACCCGAGTAATATTGTTATGGGTGGAGGGTGGGTCGCTGCGGCATCGACGGTTAGACGCATGAACCTTCCCGCTGGCTGCCCCGTCTATCTCTATTTGGCGAGAGGGTGTAATACCAATACTCTCGGCCAGGTCTTGATCCAAGACGTTGCTGTACAAAATGGCGGTGGAGTATTTGGTGCTAGGGCTATCTTCTCAGATGCCGCCAACTCCTGCACCTTCCGCCGAGTGACCACGGCCGCAGTATTCTCAGGGATCACCTACACCGGGTACGGCCATCTGATCGACGACTGTATCCTGGAGGCGACGACGGGTATGACGGGCTTCTCGTTCTGCGCTGGTTCCTACGCCCAGGCCAATGGTGGTAGCGCAAATACGCATCGTGGAGGTATCTGGAACGGCGGCTGGGTAACTGCGGCTTGTATCAGTGGTGGGTACTTCGCCAACATATTCGTCAACGGCCCCCCATCATTCTCAGGGCTCTATTGTGCGGCAAGCATCTCTGACAACGGCTCGTTGACGGTGATCAACGTCATCTGGGATGATGAGCAAGCTCCGCCAGGGACCATTGACTCCGGCATGCACATTGACGGCATGGCTACGGTCATCCTCATGAACAATTCACCGTGTGGATTGGGCGCTAGTCAATGCCCTGTCTATCGGATTGGTAACTATAATAGCTTCCAGGTGACCGACGATATACTAGGCATCAATCCCTCGTCACCAGGGATATTTAGTTTCTTCAATACGGTGAATGCGTTCGGCCCACTACCTCCACTCGTTTTCAACTCACCGCCCCCGTTGGCCGGTACAGCGATCATAGACCCCGATAATCCCGGGCCGGTTATAGTGCCTCAACGGATGGTGAACAGTCAACACGTGTTGAACTTCACAGTCGATGCCAATTTCTCGATGACTTTGAACGATGAGACATTTGGCCTCATAAAGATGACTGATACTGGGGCGGTGCTAACGGGCTCTAAGATTGTCTTCTTGCCGTTTCTAGGTAACGGGTATCGCCGTACGGTAGTCAATGCGACCCTTCAGGCCCTGACGTTCAAGAGCCCAACTGGCACCGGCGTCCTCGTTGCTGCGGGTGCTGCGGCAGATATCGTCTGCGACGGCACCAACTGGGTACTGGTGCCTGTCAGCTGAACCCTAGCCAGCCTCTTGCAATTCCTGTAGCAGGCGCTACGTTGCTCCCCGTGGCCAAACGAGGCTTCGGAAGCATGGATCCCGACAAGCAGGCTGAGATAGCCCGCAAGGGCGGTAAATCAGCTCATGCTCTTGGCAGAGCGCATGAGTTCACGCCTGAGGAAGCCCGCAAGGCCGGCAGTAAGGGCGGCAAGGCTGTCTCGGCCGACATCAGCCATATGGCTGAGATAGGCCGGCTGGGTGGGTTGGCTCGAAGCAAAAAGAGAGCTGCTGCAAAAGCTGAGGAGGAAGACAAATGACGGGCTGGAAATGGGACTACCAACACGTTCTCATACTCGCCGGGTATGCGCTTGGCGCGGGGGCTGCGGGCGGCCCGCTCGTCGCCGAGATGTTCGTCGGAGGTCACCCTAACCCGATGGTAGTCTTGATGGGGGTTGGAACGCTCCTGACTTCAGCGGTGTTTGGCTTCATCAAGCATCCCCCCTCAAGTATTGAGGAGGCAGTTGTTGAGGGTGAGCAGAACGTCAAGCCGCTCAACCCACCGGAGCCTCCCCTCCAATGAGCTTCAAGTGTCTCGGGGACCATATCCTCATCCGCCCCCTCGAAGAGAAATACCGAGGGGTACTCGTCATCCCCGCTACCGCGAAAAAAGACCAACCGCAGATGGGCGTAGTCATCGCGATGGGCCCAGGGATGCTCATGAAGAACGGCAAACGATGGCCGATGCCCGATTGTCGTCCTGGTGACACGATCATCTTCAACAAGCACGGCGGTACCTCCATCGAGCTTGCTGGCGAGAAGCTCCGCGTCATCCGTGACGAGAACGTCGACGCCGTCCTGGAGATGTAGATGCGAGGCCTAGGCTGCAAACGAGACACGAAGCGCCGGCAGCTCAACGCGGCTCTCTATCATCCTCATATCGTCAGACGCTTGATAGCAGGGGCTATCCCGCTTGAGTATGACCTAGCTCCCTGGCAGCCGCCTCGGCCTGATCAGGGTCAGACAGGATCATGTACGGCGCATGCAGCCGGGGGTAGCTTCTCTACAGCCCTACGTTATGAAAACCAAACGCTTCCGTGGGAGCCGAGCGAAGACCTGATCTACAAGGCTACCCGCCGCTATGCGATCTCACTCAACGCTCGGCCGGGTATTACCCTCCCCCCACTACAAGATGATGGCGCCGAGCCCTCGAACGTGATGGCCGCAGTCGGGTTGCTCGGGGTAGCTTCTCGACGAGCCCTTCAAGATGGCCGAGTCAGCGATGTATCCCCAAGCGATGTCAATGAGGAGCCTGATTTCGATAAACTCGAGGAGGCCGAGACTTACCTCATCGCTGGAAGTCATCGTATCCAAGAGAACCTGAGCACTACTTCGGATGTGTGTGCGGCAGCCATCGCCTCGGGGTTCCCGGTGTTCGTCGGCTTCTTCGTTGATAGCGCGTTCGAGCAGCTCTCCCCCGGCCAGGTGGCCCCGGCACCCAACGAGAATGATCCTAACGGTGGCGGTCACGCTGTCTACCTCAGCGCGTTCAAGCGGGTCAACGGCAAGCGGCTCTTCACGCTGACCAATAGTTGGGGCAACTGGTGCGACAACGGCCAGTGCCTCGTCGGAGACGAGTGGCTCGCCAAGGTATGGGACCTTCTCGTCATGGATGTGGGTGTGGTACAGGGGGCAGCATGAAAATTCTAGCTGTCGCGATTCTGCTGTCCGTCGCGAGCTTGCTCCTTCAAGCATGCCCGCCCCCGGCACCACCGCTGCCCCCTACCCCGGATGCCGACGCTGCCCCCCAGGATGTTCCTGAGGCCTCCCCGGTTGAAGAGACTACGCCTAGCCCTCGGCCAAACGTTGACCCCGCGTGCGCCTACGCGTGCCTAACGTGGAAGCACTTAGGTTGCGCCGAGGGCGCCGATGGGAATTGTGGAGCCACCCTCACCAAGTTGAGCGCGCACCAGTTGAGGCCCAACCCCGCCAACGGCAACAAGCCTCTGACGTGTGATGACATCGGCCGGGCCAAGACTGTCGATCAAGTTCATGCAATGGGCCTCCCCTGCCACCCATGATCCCCTTCCTCGACAGACTGACGTACTACCTTTTCTACCCCGGTCCGATTACCTGGAAGCAGGTACCGCGGACCTACTACTGATCTACTGACCTCCTGAAGGGAGCCCTCGTGAAAAACCTACTGCTAGTCTCGTTGATTCTTCTGGCTACTTCTAGCTGTAGCCCCGCAGCGAAGACGATCGCCGATACGATCGTCAACGTCGCCGTAGACGCTTGCCAAGAGGCGAAGGCTATCGCCCCCGGAGACACAACTGTCAGCCTCGTCTGTGCGATCGTAGATGGCGGAGCGCCAATCGCGCACGTGGTCATCGACTCCAACGTCTGGAACCAGATGAAGGTCCAGTATAAGAAAGAGCATGGCAAACTGCCCGAGGGCGTCAGCGAGCCTAAGTAATGAGCCGGCTCGCGCGATACCTGGAGCTCGAGGCGATGGCCTCCCACCTGGAGGAGTCCACCAGCTCTAAGCTATTCCCGATCTGGGAGGAGCTCGACAAGCTTTGGATCGAGCTCTCCCCGTTTGAGCGCAAGATGCTCAACGAGCGCGATGAGTCGAGGCCCTCATGAACGCGCTAGAGCAAGCAATCGGTGACCGGCTTGAGGCCCTCTGTCTTCACTGGAAGGTGGCCATCAAAGAGAGAGGTAGGGTCCAGCTAACCCGCCGAGGCAATTGCCTCATCATCGACTGGGATCTGGCCAGACGAGATGACAAGGATTTGTTCCAGCAGCTTGCTGAGCAGGCTCGTAGGGAAACCTTATGATCTGGACTACCCGCCTCAAGAGGCATGGGGGCCTACAGAACCTCATGGCCAAGCGTCTGCGGCAAATGAGTAGCCTACAAGCCCTGATCAGCCCCCTCAAAGAGCCCGACCCCATGATCCAGCTCGCGTTCGATTTCTTGCAGGACAACCCGCTGAGGGTGCTCGGTGCCGACGCGGAGAGGTATTTCGGATGGAGAAGCTAACGCCTTTTGAGATCGGCCGACGGGTCGGTGAGGAGCAGTGTGCCGCTGGAGACCGTGCGATGCACGCCCTCAACCTCTACATCCAAGCCGGCGACCGCACTGCTCTTCCCGACGCCTTCGCCGGCTACATCATCGGCATCGGAGACTCGGTGCCTAGAGCAGTGATGTTCAGCACGCTCCAAGTTGCTCTACGAGACGGAATGTGCGAGGAGCACATCCAGGAAACCCTCGCGCTGACGAGACTGGCGATTGAGCGCTATGAGTCTCAGCGAGAGAAGGGCGCCAATGCCGGCTCGTAAAATCCACCCACTCGTCAATGAGCTCCTAGGTGAAGCGCTGAGGGTCGGGGCCAAGGCCGCGGCACGGGCCTTCGACTCCGTGCTAGAAGATGCCGCGGGCGGCCTCGCCGGGGCCGAGAAGAAAGTCTCCCGCGCTAGGAAGAGTCTCTTGCGCAAAGTCAAAGAAAGCCTCGAAGGCCTCGACGGCCCCGAGGAAGCCGAGGTAGTTGACGATGATGAGTAGAACACGCGGTATCAAGTCTGCGCAGCCCCAGAACCGCACCGACCAAAGGCGGATCTCGACCGAGCCCCCGAAGGCATGCCCCAATCAAGACGGGCGTAGGGCCGCCGCGGGCCGCGACGATGGCCTCTGCTCGAATTGCGGCCAGATCAAAGACACCAAGGCCCCGAAGAAGAAGTAGCCAGGGTGGAAGGCCAAGCGCGGTCACCACAGACGGTTCTGGAGCTCGTCAAGCTGCTTCAGACGCGCGACCCCGGGGATACGCTCATCGTGTCGGTCGGGCTCCTGCAAACGCTCGTCTTGAACGCAGCCGACGCTGAGCGAGACGCACTGCTGGGGCTGGCCGCCGAGCGAATGTGCGCCCCGGTTGGCGGTGAACTCCTCAGGATGATTGAGGAAGCTTGCCAGCTGCATGCCGGCGCGGATTGAGCTACACTCCAGCTATGGCCAACGTCACCAACCGCAACTACCCGCCCCCGCCCCTGCAAGTGTACAAGAACCGCCGTGGAGGGTTTCGCGCCAAGGTCGAGTACGACAAGTCGGTCGCGTACGCCCAGGATGAGAGCTTGCAGAAGGCTGCTGTCACGGCGCTTGAAGAAGCCCCGTAGCGCGACCTCTCACGGCCGTTTGCCCCACACATACAAGCTCCGCGCTGCCTTGCGGGCAGCTTTCTCTCCCCGCCGATCGTAGATCATCGTCGTCGATGGCTCCTCGTGGCCCATGAGCCCCTGCACCGTCGGCACGTCAGTGTGCTCGAGAAGTCGGCTCGCGTAGGTCCGACGTAGATCGTGGGGGGCTACGTGCTGCTGGAGGCCGGCGGCCGTGCAGATGCTCGAGACGCGCCGCCATACCCCCGCTGGTGAGAGCGGTCGATCTAGACATCGGCCATCGGCGGTCAAGGCAATGAACATCGTCGGAGAGCTCAGATCGAGTAGCCGGCGAGCCGCAAGCCACGCCTGGACGTCGATCTCGGCCCCCTCCAGGAGGGGATTTTCTCGTTCCTTCTGGCCCTTGCCAAGGACCGTCAGCGTGTCCGTTTCGGGGTTGTACGCATCGGCCTTCAGGTTGGCGATTTCCTCTCGGCGAAGGCCTCCACCGAAGCCGACAGCGAGTAGAGCCGTCATCATCGTTCCGTAGGGGGCCGGCAAATCGATCGCGTAGGCGTGGAGCTGCGCGAGCTCTTCGTCGTTGAGAGCCCGACCCTTCTTCTTTCGCTTCGCGCGGAGCTTAGGCCAATCGGTGGCCTGGTAGAACGCTTCAAGCGTCATGTACTTGGCGCGCGCTGCGCAGTGCAGAACGCCCGTCAGCATAGAGAGCGTGAGGCGGACCGTTGTAGGGGAGTGGTCTTTGAGCAGAAGGCTGCGAATGAGCATCGTCCGTTCGTAGTCGAGCTCTTCCCAGGGGAGGTAGATCCACGCGTCCTTGGCCGCGAAGCCGATCAGGCGCGTGATGCGCTGGAGGGCTTCCCTGGCCGTCTGGCGGCTCTTCTCGGTGAGGAGGGTAGCCAGGTAGATGGCAGCGGGGCTCTGACGCGCGCCGCGGCTTGACGGAGGCACCAAGCGCCCTTCTCTTGGCACCCCGGCGAAGACGATCGCAGTGGACGTTTCGCTGTTAGGCGGGCCCTCGGCGGTCATCGCACGCCTGGCGGTAAGGCGTCGAGCCATAGGCCAAGGGCCATAGCTGCATGTTTTCGCGCCCTTGGCCCAGTCATCCGTTCGCGAAGAATGGCCTCCAGGGCGTGGGCTAGTAGCGCCTCACGTTCATAGAGCGGCTCGGGGCCTGGCGTCTCCTTCTGACGATGGTAAGTAGCCAGCGAGGCACCTAACAAGCGGACCATCAGTACCTCAGGGCTGCTGGAGACTGCCGACCCATCCTCGTTTTTCACGAGGCAAACATAGGTCCGACCCCTAACCCCCACAAGGGTCGTGCGGGATGCGTTTGGGGTAGCCTAACAGCCGTTTAGGCGAATTCCCTAATGATTACGCCACTTTAGCTCATAGCACCGCTCGCTAGAAAGCCTGCTTAGGAGCTTATCCGCCCTCAATCAGGGGTGCCGGGGTAGCTGCTAGGGGCAGGCTCTAGGCTAGGGTCTCACCAGCCCAGGACCGCCCAGAACCTAGGATCAAGCCCTAGCTCGGAGTCTCGGCCAGGAGAAACAGGGAGCTCGTTGGGGTCGTTTTAGGGCCGTTTCTCAGGGTTGCCTAGGCCGATGAGCTCGGCTACACTCGGGGCATGCTGAGCACTTTCGGTGTCTGTTTGCCTAACGGCGGCCAACATACCCTCGTCATGAGCTTGGATGTAAGTTCTTTGACGCAGTTCTTTGATGATATATGTCAACATGTGGTATCAAGAGGCACCACCATAGGTGAATGTAGCTGGTGTGGTGAAAGTGGAGCTGGTGAGCGACACTTGAGTACATCAGGGAGGGAGGAGCACTTATTCCACCCTATATGCTGGGTGGAACACCTACAGTGGATCGGAGGCAGGTAGTTATTAGACCTACATCTAGCCTACATATAGGTGGAGCGGATATCCTACCTATTTTTGGGCTCAAGTGAAGAATTCGGAGGCTCGACCGTCTATCTCTTTGGAGGCAGAAACGATGAGCCAATTCAAAAAAGGGGACCGTGTAGTTTGGTCCGCCAACTTCCTGGCTAACGGGAAAAAGATTGACCCACGCTGGTACCTCGAACAACTTGGCCGTGTGGGTACCGTCGACTGGGTCCAGCGTGACGGGGATATCCTAGTCATGTGGGACGACGCGAAACACGAGACGACGATTCACCCACCCGACCGATTGTCTCTCTACATCTGACTCGCGAGTCTCGACCATGCCCCGGAAGCAATCGCAGACGCGCGCGAGCAAGCTAGCGACTTTTGAGGGCTGCGCGTAGCCTCGGCGGTTTCGCCGGGGTTTAGCGGAGGATTCAAGATGGCTGCTTCTACGAATTGGCCGCGTACCTCTGAATTCTCGGCCGAGTAGGCCGTCTAACAATAACAAGCAGATAAGGGAGACTTCAATGGCAACCGAGACGAGAATGATAGAGGCCGAATGGGACTGCACGAAAGGGCCTTCCGACAAGCAAGTCGAGTTTGCGCGACAAGTACTCCGGGCTGATTACTACAGCAGCATTAGGAGTTACGCTGAGGAGATCGTAGACATGCTCAAAAAGGGCGAGCTCGATTCCTCGGAAGCGGTAACTGACTACATCCACGAGACGGCGGACGGCTCGGAATGGGTGATATACACTGGCCGTAATTATCAAGTGCTTTTCGCGAGTGACCATGACCCGAGCGAGGACCTTGAAGAAACGGAGTCTACGTTCAAGCCCGAAGTGGCCGCGTTCTTCTGCGTACGGGCCGACTTGGACTCGCAGGTAATCTCGGAGCTTGGCCAGTCCGTTGACGACTGGCTCACCGAAAAAGAGGAAGCCGAGGAGGCAGCAAAGGAGGCAGCCGCGGAGGAGGCATCAGACAAGGGCTAATGTCGAGGGTTTCGGGTTTCGCGCGCATGCCTCTCAGAGGAGGCAATGGTCTAGGAGGCATGCCGCGGAGGACGAATCATGGCTCTCATCGGTTTCGCAACGTGGAAGGAAGTTCTAGAGTACGCACGCACCGGTGCGCCACTCCACTACCAGGCCCCACTAGACTACGTGTCGGCACGGCTGTACCCATGCCTTGCACGCCCTTTTCCCCTCGCGTACAAGGTGCGCCCACGCACGATCAGGATCTGGCCATGCGGTTCGATCGGTCGAGGCAAGCAACGAACGAGCGACCCATTCACAGCCAACGCTGATCATCTGCCTCGATTCTTCCGGCCTATGGTGTCGCCGTGAATCCGGCACTCAAGCTGCTACTCTGGGCACTCCTGCCCTGGCTCGCGTGGAGCCTTTTCATTCTGACGAGGGGCCAATGATTCGCTACCACATTCTCGGTCAACAAGGGTTCCGCCAGGTCAAGCTTGTCAGAGAGTCTTCCGAGGCGGCGGTTCAGACAGTGAGGTACTTGCTCGACTACGGATGGCAAGTCACCATCACCAGCAAGCTCGTTGGGATGAAAGCCTCTATCAAGGAGATTCGATCATGAGCGCCACCAAGACCTTTGAGGGAGTGACCTATTACCCCTACGTAGTCAGCTACGGCGACTGCCAGGGCAAGCGGCGGCAGAAGACACTATGGAGCCCCGGCTGCCCGTGGCTAGGCTCTGAGGTTCGACGGTTTCTCGAGGCGGTCGACGCCGACGAGAAGATCAACGTCTATGTGAGGGCAAAATGAGCCTACCCCTCGACCCATCCAAGCCACTAGAAGGCAATGCGGTCGCGTATTTCACGGTTGGCGGGGGTGAGCACGAAACGAGCGGAGCTCAAAGACTGTCTCAAGGTCTTGTTGCCTCTCTTGAGGCTTACCGATTGGTCCAAAGCTTTTGAACCTACCCCTGAGGGGGATCATCGACCCACGGACCCCTATCTGTCTCGAGACATCAAGGCTGCTGCTGGTGGGGGCAAGCTGTGGCCCCTCTCGTGAAAGCGCCCATGAGGCGCAAAGGAGACTTGCGGCTCATCGTAGGCGGCCTCAACATCACTTGGGTCGCACGAGCCGACGATGAGGAGCTTCACGCGGTGATCGATTGCCAGATCATGACGATGCAAGATGCCTACTGCGGCGCGGCCCCTAGGCCAGGCGACTGGTGGGATTCTGAAGTGAGCCGAGGGAGACGACGGTGCTCACGGTGTGTGGAACAACTGAGGAGGGAAGGATGAACTATCTCGAACGAGCAGACAGGCTGGACGACTTCCGGAATACCGGGAGACTCATTCGTAAGCAGTGGACAGGCCGAGGCGACGATGGCAAAGAGCTAGCCTGTCTCCTAGCAGCCCTGAGCCCCGAGGCAGGCGCCAAACAAAACTGGCAGGCATGTCCAGCCGACGTCATACCACCCTGGTTTGCGGCCATGGTGCCATGGGTTGACGATTCGGGTAGCGATGAGGCTTGGCCGTCGATGGTCGAGCGCTTCGCTAAGCTAGCTCGCCGGTGGCAGGTATTGCAGCCGAGCGACTGGGAGAGTCTCAAGTTTGAGGCTTGCGCGATTGCGGTGCGCGAGGGCATGGGCCATACGGCCGATGAGAGAGTTTTGGCAGTTTGCCAAATGAGTCTTTCGTTGTGCGAACGAGCTGCGCAGGGGGATGTGGCCCCAGAGGCCGAATGGCGGGCGGCGGAGGCGGCGGCGAGGGCGGCGGCGGGGGCGGCGGGGGCGGCGGGGGGGGCGGGGGAGGCGGCGAGGGCGGCGGGGGCGGCGAGGGCGGCGAGGGCGGCGAGGGCGGCGAGGGCGGCCGATCGAATCACCAATCAACTCTTCTCGGCCATCGAACGTAAATGCGCTCTCCGAGAAGAGGAGGCCTCACGATGACCCGAGC
>Ga0210406_10000321_pt1 | contig 69239 bp, 60 predicted proteins | sample IncBWC30MmetaG_FD_155454 | JGI IMG/M metagenome (GOLD analysis project Ga0210406, IMG submission 155454) | Forest soil microbial communities from Barre Woods Harvard Forest LTER site, Petersham, Massachusetts, United States - Inc-BW-C-30-M | ecosystem: Environmental > Terrestrial > Soil >...
TTCAGATGGGCTGACTTAGTTCAGGGGACCTGAATGAGTAAGAAGACGTAGCTTGCTCAATCGCAATGCTAGGCTTATGCCCTACCATTGTCAAACTTCGCCGTGAGCGGCATGATGGACGAACGAGGACTCTAACGGATTTGTGTGATGCTTGGGTTCGCGACTGCTTGAAAGCGAAGCGGCTCGATTGTCAGACGGTCGCGATTCTCAGCCGCCGACGTTCGGGTCAACGAATAATCCAGCGCAACAAGAAGGCCCCAGTGAACTCCCCAATACCTCCCCCGAAACCCAAGGGTTCCTGGGGCCAAGGCAGTCGTGAGGGATTGCTCACCTTTAGGACCGGCAGTAAGAGAACAGAGTTCCGCCACCACCGACCGGCGAAAGAAATAGGCCGGAACGTGAGCGAGCAGAAGGCGGTCGTGGGGTTTGAATGGCGAACTGCGTGTCTCGACGCTAACCCATGACCGCCAAGGTTCACCGCGAACCGTAATGCCAAAATAGCGAATGCAGACGATACCGTGCGAACTGTATCGAACCGTTTGGTAGTGTCAAATCAACACGCCGACCGTTAGTAGAGTGCTACCACTTCACTCGTGGCCGGGACCACCAGCAGACCTTCGCCTGCGGACAAGCCGACCTGTTGGCTGTATCCGGAAATCGGTGATCCCATACTCATCGACACAACGTTGGTTCCGTCGGTGGCTTTGTATCCCAATAGATTCCCGTTCGCTGTGCCCACGTACACCACTCCGTTTACCGCGATGGCGGAGGAGGAATACGAGTCTCCGGAGCCGGGAGATGCGCTCCAGAGCGTTTTTCCATTGGAGACACTGACGGCAGTCAGGCTACTGGTTTCAGTATAGAAACCCGTTCCCTTATGGAATGCGGGCGCGAAGGCGCTATTGAAGCCGCCGACGTTGGTACCGTCGGAAGCTTTGAGAGTGATTCCGTCGGTCGAGTAATCGTACAAATCGCGAACGTACAACAGTCCGTGGTAGAGCACGGGAGTGTCGCCGCCACCGCCTTCGCATTGCCCGCTGAAATGCCAGATTTGGGTCCCAGTCTGGGGATTGAAACGATAAGATTGTGGACAGGCGTAGGAGACGTAGACGCCGGTCGAAGTTACGGCAGGAGAAGAATCGTCCCCGTTCTCGACGCTTGCGGTCCAGAGGACGGTGCCATCCTTTTCGCTGACGGCGTACACCGTGCCGCCGCTGCCAGCGCCGCCGGTATAGACGATCCCTTTCCAGGCGGTTGGTGGGGAACTGTAGACGTACTGGGTTGTCAGTGTGGTCGTCCAGAGCTGGTGGCCGTCTGCGGCTGCGTAGGCGGCCATTGCGCCAGCTCCGTTAGCACCGCTAGGGACGGCAAATATCTTGCCATTTTCGTAAGCAATTCCGATCCAGGTACCCCAACCCGACGGGCTCGGCTGGCTCCAGACGGTCTTGCCAGTCTTGGCGTTCAGGGCATAGATGGTGGAGGTGCTCGATCCGCCGATGACAAATACCTTCCTGCCGACGATCAAGGAGTAGGATACGTTTCCTCCCAGGTTGACCGACCACTTTACTTTTAGCGGAGGTTTCAAACCTGTGGTTGTGGCTTGTCCGGTGTGAGTGGGAGTGATCTGAAAGGTTAGCGAGACTTCTTTCTTCTTGGCTAAATCACTGGCCGAAGCCGTGAAGGCGGAGATGGTTAGAAGGCAAAGGAAGAGGATGTGAGGGCGGCTGGGAATCATCATGGTGATCTCTCCTTGTGAATCTCTTTACCCCATTAGCGGGACAAGAATTTAGCACAAATTCTAGTGGACAAACAAGCGGAAAGCGGCACCCAGCGCGGCCCGCCCGTCACCGGTGTTCGCGCTCCAAACCTACTGCGTCTTGCTCATTTTCCGAACACATTATCAATCTTCCGCATGATCCGCTCGGCCCGCGACACCCCGCAACGGCGATCTACCCGAGCAAATCTCTCACGATGCTGACCATTCCGCATCGAGCGGCTCCTGGCAAACAGGCTTCCTCGCCCGACTGTACCAATACGCTGCGTTGCCCTGGTCGCCCTCTTTGCGATGCAAGTAAGCGTTCACCCAAGAGGCCTCGGGAGAGCGAGGTGGGCGAAGCTCTGGGCGGGCAGAAGAAGGGGGCGTAGCCCGATTGCAAGTCTGCTAATCGTGATTCCATCCATACCGAGTACAACGGCCCGCCAACCCTGTCATCGCGATTGTGAGAGAGCTTGACGCCTTGGGCCTGAGGCTACTTTTTCGGGATCGCTTCGAATCCGGTAGGCCCTCCGCTGCTGGTTTCGTAAGTTCCTACTATGCGGAGTTCGTCGTTGATGCCGGAGACGGAAGTGGTGGCGGCCTTCGGGTCATCGACCGTGTAATACGCACCTTTGGAAAGCAACCAGCCATGCGTATGGAACCCAGTGTCATCAATGTAGAAGCCGACGATCTCGCCCCGATTGTTAAGCGAGCCGACAATCGTTCCATACTTGCCCTCGTTGGGATCGCTCAGCTTAGTGAACTTCTTGCCGATAAGGAGGAAAGAGTCGGCTCTTAGCCCGGACGATGCGGACAGGGTGATGTGATCGTCATTATTAATGCCCCAAGCTTGGGTAACGAAGTCACCGCCAGGTGCGTCGATTTGCGTGTACTTCTTGTGCCCGTCGAAGACGAAGCCATGCTCGAATTCTGCGCTATCGAGGAAATAACCCACAATCTTTCCATCATCGTTAATCCCCGTGGCAGTGCTCGTCAATGAAGCCGGAGGGCGGACGTCCGTGAATGTGCCAGCTGAAAACTCGAACCCAGTGATAACCCCGCTTGGGGTTGTGTACGAACCCACAATCACGGCTGACGAATTGATGCCGTAGCACGCCGTAGCTGAACTGTTGGGGTGGTCTATTGTGGTCACTTTGCTTCCATGTAGGGCCATTCCATGCCAGGTTCCAACGCTGTCGATGTACGCGCCCACAATGACACCGGCGTCATTGATCCCGTTTGCGTAAGTTGCGTGCGCCCCGGTCACGATGATGTCTTTAAACTTGAACGTTACCACGGGCGCGGCGGCTATAACCACGGACACCCGTGCCAGAACCAGCACGCAGAAGCCAAGAACGAACTTGCCGATCCTCATCGTTTTCCCCCTGAAAGAAGTCTTCTTCATCGGTTCCGGTGGCTGGCAGGAATCCTGGACCTCACCTCAAGCCATCAGGTAGGCCGAAGGCATAAATCTCGTAGTCGTCCGACCCGATATAAACCACTCCATCCGCTACAGCTGGCGAGGAACTTACAAAATAACCGGTCGCGTGGCTCCACAGCTTGTCGCCGGTTTGGGCGTTCAGCGCGTATACGTCATAGTTGTTCGAACCAAAATAGACGACGCCGTTCGCAACTGCGGGCGAAGTGCTCGCGTTAAGGCTGGTCTTGCGCCATAGTTCCGTCCCCGTCGTGGCATTCAGCGCGGAGATGTCGCCTGAGTTGAGATTGCTGGACGTGACGTACACCACGCCATTCGCGACCGCTGGCGCGGAGCGCACCGTGTACCTAGTGGGATAGCTCCACAGCTTGGCTCCTGTCTCAGCGTCTAGCGCATATAGGTTGTGGTCGTCCGACCCGATATAAACAACTCCATTCGCGACCGCAGGCGAGGAACTTACACTGCTGCCCGTGGCATACGTCCACACGTTGGTGCCAGTTTGGGCGTCGACCGCGTATACGTTGTGGTCTAATGATCCGAAGTAGACCATCCCATTCGCCACGGCGGGCGAGGAGAACACATCGCCTGTAGCGTAACTCCACACAGTTACGCCGGTGCTAGCGTCGAGGGCATCCATGCCGCCAGACCGCAAACCAAGGAAAACAACCCCCTTCACGACCGCAGGCGAGGCAACTGCCTCCATGGGCACGTTCCATAGCTTCGCACCGGTGCTGGCATTGAGCGCGTAGAAGGTGCCGTCCGGGTAGTCAGAACCGAAATAAACCACCCCGGACTCGACCGCAGGCGAGGAACAAACGCACCCGCCAGGCGTGCGGTAGCTCCACACCTTGGCCCCGGTTCGGGCGTCCAGTGCATATAAGTTGGTATCTTCCGAGCCCACATAGAGTATCCCATCCGCCACAGCCGGTGACGAAATTACACTGCCACCCGATGGGTACCTCCATTTCAAGGCGAGGTTTCCAACATTGTGGACGTTGAGCACGTTTTCAAACCGGTTGAAGCGCACCATGTCGAGCCGGTGGAATTGTCTCCAGTTGGAGTGGACGTCGAATCGCATCTTCGCCTGGTTCCGTCCCGAGCGTTCGACCGCGCTAACCCAATGCCTCCCCGGCAGTGCCGATGTTGGCGTCGGAATGGCGAGCCGTGAAAATGATCCCGCGTCGTCGGCAATGGCCAGTGCCTCGTCCTTGCTATCGAAATAAATGTCCAGTTTCGCGTTTGGCTTGAATCCACGACCGGACACGAGAATCTCGCTCGTGGGCGGCCCGATTTTCTTGGATAGCGTGATGAAAGGGGCGGCGGTGGCAACAGCAGCAACGAGCAAACACGCGATGAACAGAGAGGCGAAGAACGTGATCGGCTGAGAGCGTTCCCGAGCATTGAACATGATTCGCTCCTGGTTCAAGCCGCGAATGGAGTTGTCGCACTGGGGAAGAGCGTACTTGAAGCTGCGCACTATTCTTATCCGCCTGTCGCTGGCTGTCAATGCGCAAGTAATTGCGGTCTGGCGTAGAATCGCGCTCTCAGGAGGGGCGACTCATGCGCTAACCCCAACGAAGGCGAGCCAGCGCAATGAATCCGCACGCAATCAGCAAAGGGAGTCGCGAGGCGAAAATTGACACCGAAAAAGACGCGGGAGATGGTGACTGGTGATGCTGGTCTGGGGTGATGATGAGGGCTAGGGAGGTTCAGCGATTCAGCAGACTACCCCGGCATCGCCTAGCAGAGACGGGTATCTTTTGAACATGGGTCCTGGAGATTCGGTGTCTCCAAAAGAACGTCGCCACACTTCCCAGAAGCCGACTGCTGGCCCGCGTCGTCGGAGGTCTGCTAGCACATTCCTCCCAGTGCGATGTAACGGAGTGCTGATTCAGCAGGTTGGTAACGTTTGCGCTGAGGCTCACCCCTTTTGCGACAAGGTGGGGCTTTGGGGGCTGGAATTCTCGCTTCCCACGTTTCTACAAGCAAAAAAAGCCACCCGTTTGCAGAACGGATGGCTAGGTTTGACGAAATCCGCTTCAGCCTAGAAGGTCAGGCGCAAGCCGAATTCTATTTGCCGTTGCGAACCGAGCGAATACACGCCCGTGCCGTTGCCGACCCGGAACGATTCTTCATCTGCCCGCGTGGTTCCGTTAATCGAGCCCGTTCCGGGGCCGTTCAAGACGCCGAACATGGTAGTCGGCGGCAGATTGAAGTTGGCGAAGTTGAACAGGTTGTAGAAGCCCACACTTGGCTCGATGGTGTATCTCTCGAGGAACGTGTGCCGCCACGCCAGCTTCAGGTCAGTCGCGCGCAGCCATCCGAAGTTCACCTGACTGCCGGGAGAATTGCTGCACCCGGCTTGCGAGGTCGGCGGTGGTGGGCAAATGATTGGAGATACGCCACCCAAGGCTTGCAGCTGCGCAAGAGTCATGACACCGTTGGCGATCAAGACCTTACCCGCAGGTGTAGCCTGATTTCCCTGGGTGGAGTTGTAGTTGTTGATCAGGGTGGTGAGCCCAGCGGCGTCGACGCTGCGGTCAAACGCGCCGAACTTTGTCCCCGGGAGTGGATCCTGAATCGTTCCGTCCCCAGTAAAGTCCGTCCGGAAGATTTCGCCGGCCGAACCTGTGTTGGCAGCATCAATCGAACTCGCCAATGGGCTGTAGAAGTGGGAGATCAGCCCAATGCGGAATCCTGCTGGTACATCTACGTACCCGCCAAAAGAAATCTGGTGTGTACGATCCAGCAGCGATGGTCCGGAGTATCGACCGGGGTTGTTGTTGTCTGCGGCTTGCAGGACAAAGTCCTGATCATTGTCCGTCGGTGTTCCGGTGAGCTGGGCGCCGCCGGTGTTGGTGAACCGTGACAGGCTGTAAGACACCTGGAAGTTCGCAGCCTTGATGCCGCGCATCGGGTTGTTCAAGTTTTGCTTCAACGACATCTGCAACGCGTTATAAACTGAGCGTCCTTCGGGTTGGAGGAAGAACATGTTCGCCTCCCCTGGATTTACTCCGCCGAAAGCGCACGGCCGACCGATTCCATTGACGGACGTACAACCTGCGCCGATGTCGAGCGCGGTGCCGAGGCCCTTGGAAGCGTAATCCGTCATCTTAGCGCCAGCGGCGATTGCACAATCCACGGTTGCACAACCGAAAGAGGCGTTTGTGGCAGCAACGGCTGCATTCGCGCCGGCTAAGTTGAAGGTGCTGATATCGCCTTGGTGGTTGGCGTCAATGCCGATCAGGGTGCGCGTTTCCACGTTGCGCAAGTAATCGGCGCTGAAGACCATGCCATGGCGAATTTCATGCTGGACGCCGAAGTTGATTTGCAACGAACGTGGCGTCTTGTAATCAGGCGCGAACAGGTCAGGCGCTGTGCCCCCTCCGACTCCGGCGGCTAACAAATTGCCGATGTAATTGGGGTTTGGAGCTTGCAAATTGAACGGGTTCCCAGCCTTCACCTGGTTCCAGAACGACAGGATCGCCGGAATCTCGTTGCCGATGTATTGGTTATTTCCGCAGAAATCAGGGCCTCCGCTTCCAACGCCAGGCGTCAGAGTCCCGCCGGCTACTGGGATGGCTGCGGCAACGCCGTTGTTACAAGCGAAGTTCGTAGCGTTGAAAGCCCCGGTTTTCAAGCGCAACGGTCGGTCAAACAGAACGTTGTTGTAAATCACATTCTCGTAGTAAAGGCCGGCGCCGCCGCGAATGACGGTCTTGCCATTTTTCATCGGGTCCCAGGCAAAGCCCAACTGGGGCGCGAAATTGAGGTTGGCCTGCTTAACCTGGTTTCCAAAGCCGGGGAAAGCGGCGTTGATGGTGGGATCAGCCGGCAAATCGCTGTCGGTACGACCGGTATCGCGGTCATAACGCAGGCCGAAGCTCAGAGTGAAGTTTGGCTTGATTTTCCAGCTATCGCCCACATAGAGGCCGATACGGTTATCCGGTCCCAGTCCGCCAGCCGGGAAGCCTAAAGCCGGTTCAAGCGTGTTGAAACCCTGCCCGTTGCCGACTGTAAGCCGGTTCACAGGCCAGTTCAAAGGATTCGCGGTACCTCCTGGAAAAGGTCCAGCTGCGGCAAAAGCGGAGCAAGCTTCGGTTCCGGAGGGGCCGCAATTCGTCGACCCCACATTGAAGCGAACCCGCGGCGCGGTGCCGAAGAAATCGGCGAAGCCGCCGCCCTGAATGTGGTTATACGACACCCCATAGCGAATAGTGTGGGAGCGCAGTACCTTGCTGCCATCGTACTTCAATTCATTGTTCTGCTGGGGAGTGCTTTGCGGAGCCAACAAGTTTGGCCCAAACAACGACTGGGTCGTGTCGCCAATCTCCAACCCGGTGCTACTAAATGGAAGAGCAGCGTTGCCTGAAGTTACGTCCTTGATCTGGTTTTGGAACTTCAGATAAGAGTAACGAATGCTGTGAGAGAAGCTGCCCGTGGTGAAGTCCACGCCTGCAACATGCGTCCGGGTGTAGTCCTTGTTGTCATACACCTGGAAACCGAATCCGAAAGTGGCAAACAGCGAGTTCGCGAAGTAAGAGTAACGGTAGAACGCCTTGGCGCCGTTGCCGAAGTTGTAATCGACTTTGCCCAAGAGATTGCTTTCGCGGAAAGGCTGGCTGAAACCGCCGCTCAAACTTGCGAATGGAGAGCCGGCCAAACTGACCGCCGCAAACGCATCCTGCTTGGTGCGCTCGCCGTCGGCGAAGAAGAACAACTTATTCTTAATGATCGGCCCGCCTGCGCTACCGCCAAATTGCTCACGCTGAAATGGATAATCGTGGCCGCCGGGTGCGCTGGCTGCGAAGCTGTGGTCGCGGATGAAACCGAACGCTTCACCGTGAAGTGTGTTCGTGCCGGACTTGGTGGTCACGTTGACCGCCCCGGAGGAAGTCAAGTCGTTGGAGAGATCGAGCGAGGATTGCCCCAGCTGGAATTCGTCGATGGCGCTGGCCGGGATGTCGGCAGTGGTGGTACCTACGGTCTCATCGCTGATGTCCACGCCGTCCACGTTGATGCGGGCGGTTCGGCCGAAGCGACCGCCGAATGAGATCGAAGAGTAACCGGCTTTGGTCGGGTCGAAGTTCTGGCCGTCCTGAATTTGCACGCCCGGTTCGAGCTGCGCCAGATCCAGGAAGTTGCGGCCGTTCACCGGCAGGTTCGCAATCTGATCTGAATTCAGGACGCCTTGCACCTCGGTCTGCTCGGTGTTGACTGCGACCGTGCTGGCCTGTACTTCGATGACCTGGCTCTCTTGGCCAACTTCTAGCTTGATATTGGCAGAGGCAGTGTTGCCCACTTCCACTGTGATTGTTTCACTGACGCTGCTGAAGCCCTTGGCCGACACTTGCACTTTGTAAGTGCCAGGGTCGAGAGGACCGGAGGCGAAAGCGCCAGCGGCGTTCGCCGCCAGATTGAGAGCCTGACCTGTTCCAATGTTGCTGATGACTACTTTGGCGCCACTCACAACCGCGCCGGTGGGATCGGTGACCGTTCCAGTAATGCTGCCTGTGCCCACCGTTGACTGGGCCCATCCGGATACGGAGAAAGTCAGCATGAGCAACGCAAGCGCAATCATAAGGAACGATCGATGCGTCTCGCCTCTGTTCTCCGCTGGTCTTGCCTCATTCGTATAACCCATTTTGTTTCTCCTTGAAATCCTCTGGATCAGTCCTCTAAGAATTGAGGACTGTCCGTGCACACGACGTCGAAATAGCATTCGGATGGCCAAGGGCTTCATTGGTATGGGACCGACCAACGGACATGGTGAAATCGGGAATGAACGTACAACCACGAGTCAACGGAGAAACATGATTCGGGAACTGGTGCAAACCGCTGGAGTGGCTGAGTTAACGGTGGAATCTACCAAAACAGAAAGTTCCGCGATGAATCTCTACCAAAAACCGGAACGCGATTGAACGCATGAACGCATTTTCGCTTGACGCTGCGAGGGTTACCATACATACTGGTTGGTATCTTGATTGCACGAAAGAATTCGAGACATAGGGCGGCCGGGCAGCGCGACCCTGAGCGCACGCGGGAGCTTTTGCTGCAGGCGGCATTCCGGGAGGTCTACAGATCGGGTTTTCAGAGTGCCGGCCTGGACACAATTCTGGCCTCAACTGGGGTTACCAAGGGAGCGCTGTACTACCACTTCGACAGCAAAGAAGCCTTGGGATACGCCGTCGTCGAAGAGATCATCGGCCCCGACCTCCGTGCCAAGTGGTTGCGGCCATTGCAGAGGGGCAATGACCCTATCAACACTTTGATCGGCATTGTTCGAGGTGAATCAGTTCAGTCCGAGGACGTGCGGGGCGGCTGTCCCCTGAACAATCTGGCTCAGGAAATGTCCGCCCTTGACGAAGGATTCCGCAAGCGGCTGGCGATGGTGTTCCATGCGTGGCAGGAGGGTATCGCCGCCGCTTTGCGAAAAGGACAGACCCACGGAAGGGTTCGTAGCGATGTGGACCCCGCTGCGACTGCTGGCTTTCTGATCGCGACGCTCGAAGGGTATGTCTCACTGGCAAAAAATGCTCAGGATGCGAAAGTGATGAAAGCGGGGATCAGAAACATCGTGGGCTGGCTCCGGTCCCTGCGCCCGCCCGGCAACCACAAGCGGGGCTAATCGCATGGGTTGTACGGTGAGTCAGACACTGATGCATACCGACCGGTACGTATGGTTGACGAACTGGCATTTTGGTTTGCTGCCTACCTCTATCGCAAAAGGAAATCGATGACCCTACAACGTCGGACAATGGGTGCTGTTGCCACGGTGCTAGTTCTGCTCGTTACAATTCAGCCCGGTCCCGGCCAGGCTAGACCTGAAAATCCTGCGGCCATCAAGCCCTTCAAGGTTCACATTCCGAATAGCGTGCTCACTGATCTACGGCGCCGCCTGTCGGAGACCAAGTGGCCCGATCAACTGCCCGGCACAACGTGGGAGTACGGCGCTGACATCAGCAAGGTCCGCGAACTCGCAAACTATTGGCAGAGAGATTATGACTGGCGCGCACAAGAGGCCCAAATCAACCGATTCGATCAGTTCACCACCGAGATCGACGGACAGACGATCTACTTCATCCACGAACGATCGCCGCGACAGGACGCAATTCCCCTGATGTTGATTCACGGATGGCCGGGCTCGATCTTGGAATTCTTTGCTCTGATCGAGCCACTCACACATCCGAAGGACAGCAGTACCCCTGCATTTGACGTCGTTGTACCTTCGCTTCCTGGCTTTGGATTTTCTGGGCCGACCACAAGCCGTGGCTGGGACCCAGCGCGGATGGCCAAAGCCTTCATCGTCCTGATGGATCGTCTGGGCTACTCCAGATACGGGGTTCAGGGCGGTGATTGGGGTTCGGAGGTTGCGCGACAGATGGCGCGCCAGGCCCCTACCCGGGTTATCGGACTCCACTTAAACCTTATTGCTGTTCCGCCTCCCAGCCCAGATGCAATAAAAGAGTTGACCGCCGAGGAGCATCGGCGCTATACAGCGTGGTGGGCCGAGAAGAGAAGTACGTTCTTTAACCTTCAATCAAGCGAGCCGCAGACGGTTGCCTATGCCCTGACCGATTCACCGGTGGGGTGGCTGGCTTGGTTGGCAATGAAATTCCAGGACCTCACCGACAATGATGGAGATTTCCTGCACACGGTGGATCGTGACACGTTCCTCAGCGATGTGACACTTTATTGGGTCACCGGGACAGTGGGCTCCTCCATGCGTATCTACCGCGAGCACCAGCTCTCCGACGGCGACGAAGCTCCGCCCAAAATGAAGACTCCGGTGGCCTATGCGGTATTCCCGAAGGAAGTTGTCGCTGCGCCTGAACGCTGGATCGATGGAACCTACAACGTCGTGCAAAGGACGGAAATGCCCAGAGGCGGTCACTTCGCCGCACTCGAGCAGCCGGATCTGATGGTGCAGGACATTCGGCTTTTTTTTGCCAAGCTCAATTGAGGGCAAGACTTACTCAAAACTCGGGAGAAAATCGATGAACGGATGCCAATGTGCACGGGAGAAAATCTGATGACCCGAAAGATATTCAACACGATCACGTTGGGAAGCTTCGCGCTGATTGCCGTGCTGATCGCGCCGCGGACGGTGCAAGCTCAGGGCGCGCAAGCGGGGGATGGCAAGACGCCATATCCGAATATGGTTCCGATCGAGCAGTACCTCATGGCGGACCGCAATGCTGAGATAGCCTTGGCGCGAACCGCCGCCCCGGCATCCATATCCAGCGATGCTACGATCCTAGTTCTTGGCCGGCATGGCTACGAGACCGCGGTCGAAGGCAAAAATGGTTTCGTGTGCGTGGTGGAACGAGCGTGGATGTCGCCGTTCGACCACCCGGAGTTTTGGAATCCCAAAAATCGGAGCCCTATCTGCTATAACCCGCCCGCTGCGCGATCCGTCCTGCCGTACACTTTTAAGAGGACGGAGTTGGTATTCGCGGGATTGACCAACCCGCAGATACTCGACCACATCGAGGCTGCGGTTGCCAAGAAGGAACTACCGCCGCCGGAACCTGGCGCGATGTCCTTCATGTTGTCGAAGGAACAGTACCTTGCCGATTCCGTCGGACATTGGTTTCCCCATTTGATGTTTCACATTCCTAAGACAGACGGCGCGAGCTGGGGAGCAAACCTTCCCGGCTCGCCGGTCGTGCTGGATCCCCGCGAGGTTCCGGAGCCAGAGACCGTCTTCTATGTACCAGTTGGCACGTGGTCGGATGGTACGTCGGCCCCCGTAGTGTAGGCCTACGATGAACACACTGAAGATTGGTTCAGCCGGACGTGCAGCCTCGATTCCAGAGGATGCTAGCCCCTCTCTGGTTGACGGAACGGTCCCGCATTCGTGTGCACCTGTAGTGACAGCACGCGACGCGGGAGAACAGACGGTGAGATCAATGGAGATTTTCGCACGGCTACAAACGCTTGCGAAGCCAAAGCCTCTCCGGGCAGCCATTAAAGTCAGGGGGAAAATTCTCTTTATCGATCTGGCCGACGTGGTCTCCGTTCAGGCTAAAGGTAGATGCGTGTGGCTCCAGTGGAACGAGAGTTCCTATCTACTGCGTGAATCTATTACGGTGGTGGCAGAAAGGCTCGAAACCCATGGATTCATCCGCATCCACCGATCCGTGCTCGTGAACACCTCATTTGTACAAGAAATCAGGCCGCTTTCGACAGGAGAATACTGTCTTCGAGTCGATGGCGGAAAGGAATACACGGTCACCCGCACTTACAAGAAAAATCTCAAATCCCTTGCGGAATTCTGGATCGGCACGGGTGCGTTGTTCCCTGGTTAAACCTTGTATTCGCCGGTTGTACCTCGGTATCGAAGGGTTAGAGTGCACATAGAGGACACGGGGTCCGAAAATGCTCGCTAGCGTCGAACACCCGCACGGTTCCGCTGGACAAAGTGGATCAGCGGTTTAACCTGACCGAACTCCAGGATTGTCGGCGAACCGGAATCTGTCCAGAAACGGGCTTATGGGAAATGATGTCCAGGACTCGGGACGGCTCGTCGGCTCAGTGGAAGCAATAGCGGCGGCTGGCCCGTTACGCCGCACATCTTCATCGTTCTTGAGTAACCATTCCAGAATTGTAGGCTGCTCGCTAATTCCTGCCATTTTAGGGCCTTTGTCCTTATCGAATTCCAATATGTGGCGGTTTCCGAAACCGCTGTACACGTTACGGACGCACTACCAATGACGTTAAAATTGACCGCTCGGATCAATCGGTGAAATGGCCATGTTAAGCCAGTTGACGCACTAGATTCCGTTTGTTATACCGTTATACCTCGTTATTCTGACTCGGCGGTCGATGGAGGTTCTCTATGTCGTCTTCGACTCGCGTTCTTCGTGCTCCGGTGCCTTCGCGCAAGTTGCGAATCCGTTCTCTAATGCTGGCGGTCACGTTGGCAGCCTGTGTTCTTTGTGCCGCTGGCGCGAGCCCTTCCCGCTCCGTGACCCCGGACGGAGCTTCCTCGGTCGACCAAGCCGTGCGCGCGTTCATGCAAACCGTCTCGCATTCCGTCACCCAGGATGGCCCCATGGCTTGGATCAAGTATTTCGATGCGAGTCCGGCATTCTTTATGGCCGTCAACGGCCAGATGGCCTTCCCGAATCCTGCTGCGGCACTGGAAGGTACTCGCAAGTTTGCCCAAACTATCCGTCACATTCAATTGAAGTGGGGAGATGATTTGCGCGTTGATCCGCTCACCAACGAGTTCGCCGTGGTCGCGGTCTCATGGCGCGAGATTCAAGTCGACACCGCCGGGCACAGCGTTACCGAAACGGGATACTTTACCGGACTTGCAGAGTATCACGAGGGACGCTGGCAGTTCCGCGATGCTCACTGGTCTTCACCCGTTTCCTCCCACTAGTCTCCCAGATCAACTATTTGGATATGTAAGAGAGGTTAACGGTTCGCGATTACGCTCTTGACCTCAATGAGTGCAATCGCGATTTCGTCAACTATCCGATCACTCCTTCGCTGAAGTCGGCACACGTCGGTGACGCGCTGGGATACTCGGGTAGCGACGCTCCGACCTGGAACCGAAAAGCAGCAACGACGAATCACATCAGTTGCTCCACAACAACCCAGACGTTGTACCTCGAACCAGATGTGTCGCCATCAGCCGAAACCGAGAATTTTATCGGTAACCCTGCCTTCTCGCGGAAGGGAAATTCTTGAGACGCAGTGTTCAGAGAGCCCGTAAACAAGCGCGCCTCAGGAACGCTTCGTCCGGCTGCGTCCTTAAAGCGAATAAGTCCGTCCCAGCTCGCGGCACTATTTCCGTTGCTTGCGGTCAATACCATGACCACCGAAATGCGGAACGTGCCCCAATGCTTGGGCGTGTAAATTGTGGTTGGGGGAATCTCAGCAGTCTGACCCAGCCGCTCGAACGTTGCAACGATTCGTGGAGACCTGAAATTTGGGGCGCTTTGCCCAAGACTGCTCGACCACGACCCCAACAGCACCACCAGCAAACAGAATGTCGCATTGCGCATAAGGCGCTTCCCTCCTAAAGCGGGGCAATCTTACCATGACATTGACCTTTAGTCTCGGACACAGCCAGCCTAGGGCTGTTGCAAATCTCTATAACGCTGATTGAGGGTTTCGAGCTGAAATCACGTTCCGGTATCGGACACTCTCGCTACGTCGGCTGCGGTCGGCAGGGTGAAATGAAACGTTGCACCGCGTCCGTTATTCGCCGTGGCCCACAAACGGCCACCATGGGACTCGACGATCGTACGGCTGATGGATAACCCCATACCGCTGCCTTGAGGTTTGGTGGTAAAGAACGCATCAAAGATCTGCTCGGTTTTTTCCTTGGGCAGCCCCACGCCGGTATCGCTGACCGAGATCACCAGTTGACCGTCCTGCCCCGGTTCTGTCTTGATTGTAAGGACCCCACCTGTTTCCTTCATGGCCTCAACGGCGTTGAGTATGAGGTTCATGAACACCTGCTGCAACTGCACACGGTCTGCCGTGATCTTGGGAAGATCGGCAACAAGATCGGTGCGGATCGAGATTGCATACTGGTTGGTCTCGGCGCGCAGCAGTTCGACCATTTCGCGGATCATTTCGTTTACCTCGACCAGCTCACGCTGGGGAAGGTCTTTCTTGTACAACGACCGCAGACGCTCGATAATTTCGGTCGCACGGCTGCCGTCTTTCACGATTCTCATTGCGGCGGCGGTTGCCTCTTCTACGGAAGGCTGGTCGCGCTTAAGCCATCGCATGCAGGTTTTCGCGTTTGTCATGGCAGCAGCGATCGGTTGTTTTAGCTCGTGAGAGACAGAGGCAGCCAGCTCTCCCAGCATGCTGACCCGGTTCACATGCGCGAGGTCTGCCCTCAATCTCTCGCGCTCTTCTTCAGCACGCTTGCGATCTTCGATGTCGGTCGAGATACCGTACCACTTAACGATCTTGCCTCGCGTATCCCGCAGTGGAACGGCACGAGACAGGAACCAACGGTATTGCCCATCCGCAGCCCGCCGATAGCGCACCTCATTTTCGAAAGGCTCGCCGCTCGCCAGAGACGCACGCCATTTCTCCAAATGTCGCTTCAGGTCTGATGGGTGAACCGCGGCTTCCCAGCCTGACCCAACTGACTCTTTGGCAGACAAACCTGAGTATTCGTGCCAGTGTCGATTGACAAAGTCCTCGGAGCCGTCGGGCAAAACCGTCCAGGCAAATGTCGGAATCGTATCAATGACAAGGCGGAGGCGATCTTCACTGCTCTGCAGAGTTGCGTAGAGATCGCGCAGGCGCCGGGCGGTATCGTTGAAGACCTGCCCTAGTTCGGCAAGCTCATCTTTCCCGCTGACAGACACTTGATGCTGAAACTGGCCCCGCGCCAATGCCTTGGAGCCTTCCACTAATCGCGCCAGTGGCTGCGTGATGCTGCGGGTAATGGCGATTCCCAACGTTCCGGCAATCAACAAGGTGAGAACGACCGTGGCAGGCACGACTACAAAAACCCAGTGCTGCACCCGGTGGATATTGGCTGCAGCCTGGGCATGTTCCGCCTTTACCTCGCGGTCAACTCTTTCCACCAAGGCAGAGGTAGAAAACTCGAGCGGGCGCAGCTGATTGGCAAGTCGCACTTGCAGGTCGTTCCAATCATTCGCTTCAGCTAGCTCGATCACCGAGGCGGTCTCCGATTGGAGGTTCGACTGGACGACCGCGAGGGTGGGGAGAATAGTCGGGTCAGAGGCGTTGCCGGAATGCACGGCCAAGAGCGCGCTTTTGGCACGTCGCATGTCCTCCGCAAAGGCCTCATTCATCAATTGAGTCTCTGCCTTCAGACGTTCGGCGTCTTTTGCATTCGCAAGCGACTCAAGTGTGTCTCGAATTTTCAACATATCTGAGTGAACACGTAAGACAGTTACCAGCTCCCTGTCATATTCGTTGAGCCGCTCTACTTGTACCTTGATGGTGTGGAATTGCAATAGAACGATTACGTCACCGGCTAACGTCGAAAGGAGGATAAGCGCGAAGCATAGAACCAGGCGTGGGCCAATGTTGAGTCGCAGTCGATTCATCTCAGTGCGAACCTGTTCCAGGTTGAGCCCGGTCATTACCCATGATGCGAACGAGCTCGTTCTCGAGCGCCATGGCCGCGGCTGGAGCTGTTGACTCTCGGGTCAGCACAGAATGCAGTGCGTGGGTATAGGCTTTGGAGACCGCCTCATAGTTCGATCCCGCAACCGCCGACGGGCGCGAAACTATCTCACTCCCTCCCGATTCTCCCGGCTTGTACCACCAGGGATAGATTTCCCTCATCACAGGCGGAACTTCAAAGTACTCCACCTTTCGGCCCGGCTTTCGAGTCGAACTCCTGAATTCTACCTGCTTGCGGAGCAGGAACTGAATGAGCTGAACGGCTTCGGCGCGGTGAGCTGAAAAGCGGGATATCCCCAGAGCGTAGCCTCCTATGGTAGCGACTCGCGCGCTCTTTCCAGCAGGGACGCTGGTCACCCCCGCTTGGTCGCGGAACGGCTTTTCGTCTGCAAAAATCTCATACACGATGGCGTGGCTGAGCAGAAACGCAGCCTCGCCGGAAACCCAAAATTTATTTTCTGCGTCCGTAGCTGTGTAAGAAACCACGCTTGAAGGAGAGATCCAACCTACCCAATGGGCGGCGCGTTCCCAGGCGCGGATAACATTTGCGTTGTTTACGCTGATCTTTCCGTCGGACTCGATGATGTGGCCGCCTCCTTCTGCTGCTTGCCATTCCAATCCTTCCATAGTAAGTTGTTCGCTGTCCGTTGCGATCGCTCCGGCCCAGACGAAGCTCCAAAAATCTTTCTTTCCTTGTGCGCGCTCTCCAGCCTGAATCCGGGCGGCCATTTTTTCGAGCTCGTCCCAGGTTCTGGGGGGCGTTTTGTAGCCGTACTTGGCGAGAAGATCCGTCCGATAAACCAAAACCTGCACACCAAGCGGCTGCTCGGGCATTGCCACAACCTTCCCCTGAACCCTGTAGCTTTCGATGAAGTCGCGATCCTGCGAGGAAATTTCTGAGGCAAAGTAAGGTTGCAGATCGATGAGGTATTCACCCATCGCTCCGGCCCAGATCATGTCAACCCCATAGAGGTCAGGGGACGGGGCACCGCTGCGGAGCAAATCCATGGCGAGAACGAGTTTCGATCCGTTGTCCTCTGGCGTTGGAAGATCGTTAACGCGAATGCCTGTTTCTCGCGTGAATTCCTGCAAATCGGCGTCCGGAATCATCCGATGGTCGCCAGGAACTCCTCGGAAGTCAGAGTCGAAAAATGTGATGGTCACGGGCGGTGCGGGCTTACCGCAACCGGATGAAAGGAACGCCGACAGCAGGACTGCCGCCATGCCCAAATCCCGGAAGAGATGAGATGCAAACCAACGCCAATCGGCGCAGCGCATAACGCGAATCATCGTCCTGATTCGGATAGAAAGCGGAATGAGAGCTGCCACAGCGCCGGGTTGCGCGGTGTAGACGGCGTGGCTGCCCTTGACCTCAACGACCGTCGCACCCGCCCGCTTGGCCATGGCACGCTGAACCCAGAAACTAATTTCTCGAAGTAGTCGAACACACCCTGCGGATACATGCTACTCCTCAACCAGACTTCGTTCCAGTTTGTAAAAATGGCGCCATTGAGCACCGGAGAGCCTTAGGAAGGGGCCACTTCAATCGGTAACTGTGAAATATCGCGCTTACACTCATAGACTGGGCCGTGAGTGTAAATGGACTACCTTTGTGACCAGAAAACCGGATCGGACGCGTCAAGTCGTCCAATGACGCTGATCGGTTAGATCGCTTGAATAGTTCCGGCGCTGTCCGCGAAAAAATTGCGGCCCGAGTGGAGCGCAAAACGGAGAACAGTAAGTGCCAAACGAGGGCCTCTGAAGTACGACTGATGAGTTTCGGCACGACCGTAGGTGATTGAATACGAGTGAGGGCGGCGAGAACGATTCGTTTGCTAAACCGTTGTACGGGCTAACATCTGTACCGAGGGTTCGAATCCCTCCCTCTCCGCAACTCACTCATTGAATGGGACTTAACTTCACTAAAGCCGCTCGGGCACGGAATCGCTTTGAGCTAGGGTCATACCTTCGTAGCCGAGACTCAAGAAGCGAGTCCCAGGTTCATCGATCGAAGGTAATCGCGATAATAATGATCTATCGCCTCACCCATGGGTTGGAGGGGGGGCGTCCTGATCCTTTCCGAGGCGTCTTCGAGGATCGATGCAAATGTGTTTACCGCGCGAGCCGCGAGCGGATACCATTGATTGATCCACCGCTGAATGGTGCCCCTGTTGCGGACGTTATCTTCGATCGCCGTTCGAACCAAGCACTCGCTCCACTGCCGGTGCCACTGGCAGTCCTCATTTAGCGAATAAAATACCTGCCCGAGTAAGTAGTCGTCCTCGCCAAGAGCCAGATCGCTCAAATACTTCATGAATAACTCGTCGACGAGAGGTTTGAGCACCAGGTTTAACCCGACGAAAGATTCTGCCCAATCATAGGTGACGAGCAGTCTCTCCACGACTTCACGGAGCGGTTGCCATAGCGAGTCGGTCTGCCACAAAGTTTTGCTGTCGGCCGCAAACCCAGGGTAGATCAGCTGAAGTTGCCGGATGCGATACGCGATTCGCTGAATGCGACGCATCTCGTCGGCGGATTGAAGCGCGGCAGCAATCGTAATGCGTCCGCTGGGAGCCATTTGACCGATGTATGAGGCGATCATTTGAAAACCGTGTCCCGGATACCGGAATGGGGCAACTACTTTTGGGAGGATATGCAGCCATGCAGGGTGGAGGTGCGCGTCGTACCCCGTAGTTTCAATTTCTTCCAGAATTCCGTCGACGAAGATCTCCTTCTCTCTCTGCAATCCCGTGTATTTTGTGTACGTCGTTTCTCGTGGATCGCGGAACTTTTCCCATGAGCTGCACACTAGCGGTGATTCTTCCTGATATCGGCGGTACCAGTCTTTCAGGGGAACATCAAGCTCGAAGCGCTTTCCTGTGAAGCCCTCGCCGGTGTAGCAGAGGAGTTTGGAGGTCACAATTTCGTACTCAGTGGGCATCCGCTTTTGTTGCAAAAGATGCCAATAGGTCTTCTGTTGAGGCATATAGCGCTCCGAAAGACAGCAAAGCTCGGGTTTCGTTCAAGCGGATTTGCGGGTCCGCACGGCAAATCGCCAAGCCGCATCGTCCTGGTTCAGCTCAAGCGAACCTTTGAAGGCCGACATCACAGTCTCCAACTCGCCGGGGAAACGAAACGGGCGTCCCAAATGGTTTTCGATTGCCGACCGGGTCACGACACAGCATTGCGGCACCAGCACTCTTACATATGCACCACGGTCGACGACCATAACGTCCTGGTTCAGATCTTTAATCGCGGCAATAATGGCATTGGCCACGGTTCCCACCTGGAGAACAGGACCGACACGGTCATAGACTCCCGCTACCTCTCCGTTCATCGTTCCTTCTCTCCGTCCACACCAGCTCCCAAGGTCCTGACGTCATCTATGTCGACAAGGATGTCCTCGCCATCGACCCTGATCGGAAACAGCTTTAGACAGGCGTTCCGGGGGTTTACGCCAGATCCGCTGCAAACATCGAATTCCCAATGATGCCTCGCACAACGGAGAATTTTGTCCGTCAAAGTGCCTTCACTGAGACGACTGTTTTGATGAGGACAGATATCGGCGTAGGCGTAAACGCGGTTATCGATGTTCACCAGCAAAACACGCTCACCCTTCACCTCCAGTCCGATCATTTCACCACTCCAGAGGTCTTCTACTTTGGCAACCTTCTGAAACCCCATCACTCTAACCTGAAATCACATCAAACCGGTCCAATGGCTGCAACCCAGCCTGCGCGACTGTCATGGCTGGGTCCATTGCTTTGTCGTTGTAAACCACCTGAACATGGTCTCTGCTTTCGACCCGAAGGCTGGCGGCATCCTGAAGTTTTCGTGCGAGTGCTTGGAGTGTTTCGGCTTCTTCAGCCAGAATCAGAAGGCCGATGGTGTCGCCTTGCAGGAAACCATAAAGAGGAACAGACATAAACTTCCTTTCAGCAAGCTACGCAGCAGAGGCTTTTCGAGTTCCGAGCCACTCGTAATCACCATGATGAGCGTCTTTGCCCCAGGTATCAGGGGTGAGATTGAAGTACTCCGTCAGCAAATTGGGTAACTGAGCCGGGGCCTCTCCCAAGAGCACGCGCTTCACGATATCTCTGTGGTTGGCATATCTTTCAGGCTCATGTAAAAAAATCCACTGGCACGGCTGCGAGCAGAAAATGTACTTGCGCCCGTCGTGGACGAGGACCCTCGCAGTATTCTTAGGTGGCGTTCCAGCACTCAGCGGCAACTGACACAAATCACAAAAAGTCGGCAGGACAGTTCCATGGACAGCCAATTCGTTTTCCGCCCCCGGCCCGACAGTTCTCCAACGTTCGCTGATTTGTTCCCACACCGCATCCATGTCATCCCAATATTTAGGATATTTCTGGCGCAGCCACTTCCTCTCTGGCGGACCTGGTATGACGAAATTGAACCATAATGTCGCGCGATAGCTGTAGGCGCTCGCGTAGATCATGTGATGGTAAATATCAAGCTCGTCCATGAGAAGGTCCCAGTACCACGGCTTGTCGAGTCCGAATTCGTCCAAGGTGCGCAGAAACTGATCGATAATCCACTCTTCCATGAACTCTTTGAATGAATAAGGACGTTGATCCGGGGCGGTCAAATAATCAATCGAGAGCCCCGTCAGAATCGAGAAGAGGCGCCAGTTTCGCCAGAACCATTTGTCCACCAGGTACTGCGCGTACTTGGGGTCGTGCTTCATGACGGTAGCGAGAACGGGGTGCCCAATCTGTGCATGCCGGGCTTCGTCCGTCTGAATGCTGGTAACCATCCTCTCGAACATGTGGTCACTCGATTCGCGAGCGAGCGACGCCAGTCCAACGAATTGCAAATTCGTGAAACCGGTTTCGAGCACAATGTTGGTGGCGATATGGAATTCAATCGCGTTTTGTCCGACGGTTATCTCATCGAAGAAGTGTCGCGCGGCAACTGCGAACCAGTTGTTGGTGTGGTAGAACTTGTGCGTCCAATCGAACTGGGAGTCTATCCGCAGTAATGGATGAAACAGGAGCAGTGGAATCTGAGTATGGCGGTATTCATCCAGGGCTCCGAAAGTCGCCATGGTCCGCCAGGCGCTATCGCGGCCAAACCTCGCACCCCGCAGATTTCCTATGACTCCGGTGAACTCCGCAAGCGGCAATGCGGCGGCGTGTACCTTCAGACTGTTCAACCAGGGCAAAGCCAACTTCTGAACATTTTCTATGCGCCCTACCGCATCGTGCACAGCCTGTACGGCCATGTCTTTTTCGTATTGGTTGTCAACGTATTCGCGATAGGAAGTCTTGAATGACTCTTCCCAGTCCTTCCATTCTGAATGAGGTAGCCAAGGTCTTCCGCTGATCACCTCTGGGAAAACTTCGTCTTCTCGCACATAGGAGTAGTCCCAATCCAGCTTACGGGCGAGGGGCAGCCATTCCTCTCGGCCCAGCATGTTTCCTCCTGACCGCACGGCGAGACGACTGGCATAGCGCTTGACGCGCCATGGCCCGGTGAGTGCGCGCTAATAAGTTAAAGTTGAATTCAAAAAGGACGACTATTCGGGGCAAATCGTACGCTCGACGAATAACGACGTCAATACCGTATCCATTGTAGACAGTACGGCTGCGATTTCTTATACAATGTCCACTCGTTTTCTGCTTGGAAACTTAAGTGCCACGTCAATGCAAAGGGGGCGCATCAGATGGGACACCCACGATCCAGCATTCATGAGACTTCCGCTCGGGCCGAAAGCGGGCAAGACGACCGGTCACGCTTCCCCGAAATCCCTAAGGATCGAGAGCGTCGTGAACTTACTCTGCGCGGCGTGATGGACACGATTCCGGGATTGGTTTGGAGCGCTCTTCCTGATGGCGGCGTCGAATTCTGCAACCAAAGATGGCTTGACTACACCGGGGTGTCTTTCAGTGAGATCAAGGGATGGGGATGGGCCGCAGCGATTCACCCTCAAGACATAACCCACTTGCAAGAGGGATGGCGAAAGGCTTTGGCACGGTCGAACTCATTTGAAGCCGAAGCGCGTATGCGGCGGGCTGACGGATGCTATCGGTGGTTCTTGATTCAAGCTATGCCTCTGCGCGACTCCGGCGGGCGGATTATTCGCTGGTACGGGACGAACACGGACATCGAAGAGCTAAAACTCGCACAAGAGGAACTACAGAAACAGACTTCCCGTTTAGATCAGTTGTTTGAACAGGCTCCCGAAGCGGTTGCTGTCCTAAGCACCGATGACCGCATTGTTCGCGTCAACAAGGAATTCACGCGCATGTTCGGTTATGAGCCTGACGAAGTTTTGCAGTTCCCTGTCAATGATCTTATCGTTCCTGAGGCTCAGATTGAGAGCTCCCGGGCTTATACGCGCCTGCTGAAGGAGGGTGGCCGGGTAGAGGTCGAGACGGTTCGAAGACGCAAGGATGGGACTGAGATTGACGTGTCTCTTCTCGCGGTCTCGGTTCGAACGGCTTCCGGCGAGCAGGTCGTGAATTATGCCATTTACCGCGACATCACTGAACGGAAGCGCGCCGAGGAACGCTTGCGGGAGAGCGAGGCCCGGTTCCAGGCAATGGCCGATACTGCGCCCGTATTGATATGGATGACCGGAACCGATAGCCTTTGCAGCTATTTCAACAAGCCATGGCTCGACTTCACCGGCCGAACCATGGAGCAGGAAGTAGGGACGGGATGGACTGAAGGCGTGCATCCCGACGACCTGCAGGGCTGCTTCGATTGTTTCCTGCCTGCCTTCCACGCCCGAAAGCCTTTCCGCATGGAGTACCGCCTCAGGCGAGCGGATGGCGAATACCGTTGGCTGATGGAAAGTGGCATTCCACGATACGCGGGAGCGGGAGAATTCGTCGGCTACATCGGTTCGAACATTGATATTACTGACCTCAAGCGCGCAGAAGTAGAGCGCCAGAGATTGCACCAGTTGGAAGCAGATCTCGCCCATCTCAACCGCGTGAGCATGATGGGGGAATTAGCTGCCTCGCTGGCGCATGAGATCAAACAGCCAATTGCCGCCGCTCTCATGGACGCCAAAACCTGCGTGCGATGGCTGCGACGCGATACTCCTGATGTGGCTGAGGGTTGCGAGGCGGCATCAAGAATGATCAATGACGCAACCCGCGCTGCCGAGGTTATCGACCGGGTACGCTCGCTTTACAGGCGAGACACATCAGACCGGGAACTGCTTGATGTAAACGAAATCATTCGAGAAATGATTACTCTGCTGCACGACAAGGCGGATCGGAATTCCATTTCGATCCGCACCGAGCTCGACTCCGAGCTTCCGCCGATCACAGCGGATCGCGTACAGCTGCAGCAGGTATTGATGAACCTGATGCTCAACGGCGTCGAAGCCATGAAAGATACGAACGGTGAACTGACCGTCACATCGAAGAGGACCGACGATGGTCAACTGCTCATTTCAGTGAGTGATTCCGGCATCGGCCTTCCTGCCGGAGAAGGCGGCCGCATTTTCGAGGCCTTCTTCACCACTAAAGCGCAGGGCACCGGCATGGGACTGTCCATTAGTCGGAGAATCATCGAGTCTCACGGAGGCCGCTTGTGGGCGTGTGCCAACACGGGACCGGGTGCGACATTTCAGTTCACACTACCCACCGACGCGGCGGTGTCCTCGCCATCGGCCGCGTAACATTCCGGGTTCGTCTCGAAGGTCTTGCTCAAACGATGCGACCCTCCTATATCGACCTTCTGAGTGGTCGAAATTGATTGGTCAGCACGATCAGATCCAAAAGCTGAAGCACATGAGATGGCGCTCACGCCTCTTGAGCACGCGAGTGCTGCTAGACGGCGGGCGGGCGTCCGCATGATTCTTGCCGCTATGCCGACGCTATTCCAGGCAAGCAGCGAGACCGCGGGTGATTCAGATCAGTAGAATTTCAAGATCATGATCGCTCTTGAGCCAATCACGCCGCAAAACGCCTTGATCTTCAAGGCTGTTCGCCTTCGCGCGCTTCAAGATACTCCGGGCGCCTTCGGCTCGACTTATGCACAGGAGTCTCAGCTTACCGACGAGGAGTGGATCAGACGCGCGGCCCGCTGGGACGGTGAGAGAGGGGCAGGATTCCTCGCGACTGATGACGGAGCCGTATGCGGCATCGCTGGTTCATTCTTGAACGAGGATGACGCAACGAGAGCACATCTGGTCTCTATGTGGACGGCTCCGACCCATCGCCAACGAGGCGTAGGTCGCCTATTAGTGAATGAGGTTTCCAGCTGGGCTCGCCTGCGCGGAGTCCGCACTCTATGGTTGATGGTTGTGTCCAACAATGAGCCAGCCATTGTGTTTTACCAGCGCTTGGGATTCGTTCGGACCGGCCGAACCGAAACCTATCCAAACGATCCAGCGCTGATCGAGTATGAAATGTCCCGGGAGATTTCCTGAGCGGCGGACTCTCGTCAACTTCCTGTTTGCTGGTCACACGAATTGGCTTCGGGTCACGATAGCTGGGTCATAGGCGAGGAGCCCTACATTTCGCTGCACTTCATGGGTGCGAGCGATTACGCAGCTCATGAGCCGCAAACACAGAAATAAGAATAATAAAGAAGAGGGGCCCATGGCACCTTATGCATCGAGGAATCGCGGTCGACCCGGGACCGGATTCTCTCGGAAGGGTGACCTTATCTCGCGGTTACAGCCGACTCCCTGATTGCCTCGAGCTGTTTCTCCATTTCCGCTACAGTGGTGATGGTCGCGAAGCGGCCACGGAGGACGTACTCGGTGCGTTCTCGGATCGCATCGACGCCCAGTTCCTGCGTTGGGTTGTCGCGGTTCTGGATAGGGAAGGTCATCGTGCCGTCAATCACAAAATCGACCGCATAACCCAGATCCGCAGCAACACGGGCGGACGTCTCGCAGCATTGTTCCATCTGAATTCCAGTGATGGCCAAACGGCGCACACCCTTTTCCAGGAGCAGTTCCGCAAGCCGCGTGCTGGTGAAGACGTTGCGCGTGGTCTTGTGGAGAACAGGTTCGTTCGGCTCCGGATCAATGAAGTCCATCAACTTGTAATGTTTGCTCGTCGTTTCGAACCCTGGGTCATCGTCGCTGTGAAGAAAGTAGATAACGGGCAGGCCCGCGTCTCGATAGGCAGCAATAAGCCGGGCCACATTGGTTTCGAAATCCCGATTATTACGCAGCTCCCAGCGGGGCATGGCTTTGAACGAATCCTGTGCGTCGATGACAAGCAATGCGGATTGTTCGATAGGCAGGTGTTTGTTGTACAGCAATCGAGACCTCTTTATATGGACGAACTTGGACGTGCGATACCGCACGTCCAGTTCATCAGGAATTGTATTCTCACTAAGCTTGAGGATAATCCCTTCGTATTCAATGGCAAGAGCCATTTTAAGATTGGCTCTTCAGGCCAGGTGTTGCGAACGCTGTCAGCGAAGTCAGCGAATCAGTCCTCGAAACTTCTCGCTCCGCCCTTCATGCGGTTGGTCACAACCTGCTTCCACACCCACTTGAGGACGCGAGCGTCGTTGTAGCAGTATCCGAGATTGTGATTGAGCGTCGAGAAGCAATGACGTTCGCAGGTGTGTTTCATCTCTGAGAGTTGCTGCTGATCGAATTTGGGATTGTCAATGTTTCCCCAGTCGAAAGTCGAGGGGTACATGGGGAAGCACGGAGCGACGGTCCCGTCGGTCCTGATAATGACATTGTTCTGACCAGCGCGGCAGTTCCAGTCGGTGAATTGCAACTCACCACTCGCGTCCTGCTTAATACCGGGGGTGTGCGCGAGCATCTTCGCGACGCTGCCGTTAGTACCAGTACCATCGCCATGCCAGCCGTATTTCTTGAGGTCGACGCCGGATGACATGCGGACGAACGCCTTCATCTCCTCGAGACGCTGGACCGAGTTGACCATCTGATACCCCGCCTTATTCTTTTCAATGATCCAGTCGATGAGGGAGTCGACCGAACGCCAGTCCTCGGGGCGAATGTAAGTCGGGTTTTCGTCGAAATGTTTGAAGTGCTCGTCTTGTTCGAGCATGGGCGTCTCGTTAATGTGATAGTCGGTGGCAAGGCGGTGCGCGTGCGCGTATTCCGTCAATCGGCGGACGTCTTCATGATTGTTGCGGCAGATGTTGATGTTGAAGAACACCATGTAGCCGTAAACGTATTGTTTGCGGATCAGGTATTCGAGGTTCTTCTGCCCGGGTATGAAGGCCTTCGGCAAGCTGGGCTTTTCATCCCAGGCATCGAGTGCGAAGTTGAAGATAGCGACGCCGGCATCGCCCAGGCGATCCGCAACTTCGGGCCGCAACAGGCGTCCGTTGGTGCCGACATAGATCCAGAAGCCTTTCTTGGCGGCGTAGTAGACGACTTTATGCGCTACCTGTGGACGCAGAAGCGGCTCACCGCCCATGAGGGCGAGGACCCGGCAACCGCGATCGTGAAGCCAATCGATGGAGCGTTTGGCGACATCCTCGGTCATGCCTTTCACTTGGTTGTTAAAGGCCCAGCAGTACCAGCAGTCGAGATTGCATTTGTAGTCGAGAAACAGATATGCGGTGATGGGGTGAAACTCGCCGGGCATCACGCGCGAACGCATGTATGGAAGCAGCCATCCACGAACTTTCCGCCATACTTGTGGGTAAGTCCAGTCGCGTTTTTCAGGAATTAGTTCCGGGCCGGGATCGTTTAGCAATTCGGGATACTGAGGGAAAACGGGCTCAGGCAATGTGGTACCCTTTGCCTCCGCCGGCGCCGGGCCAGCAGAAGCGGAGTTCATCAGCAAATTGTGGATGTCAACATCAATGCGGAACTTGGCAGGAGCCGGACTAGCCATTGGTTTCTTCTCCTTAACTTTTGTAATAAACCCCAACCGTTAAGGATGCGAGCTGTCGGGCGTAGGTTTCATGAGATTTTCTGGGGAAAAAGGCGAAAGGTGGGTAAGACGATCAACGGTTGCGTAGACGTTTTCTGTCGGAAGAGAGCTTCGGAGGTCTGGCACCGCGCCGAACGCTGGAGTTGACCGATACATAATCCAGTTCGAGCCCGGATCGAGCGCAACGCAGCATCAGGCCTCCGCGACTCATATCCCCTCGTCCCACAAACTGTTGAGGAAACAAGAGATTTGCTCCAAAGATGTCAAGTAGCGGATCGACATACTTGCCGCTGGCGATGCTGCCGAGCAGAACGATCTGGGAACCAGCCGGCAGCCTCCTAGCCAGGGCACCCGCATCCCGGCAAAGGGGTTCCCGATAGCGAGCGTCAGCCGGATCGATCGGAACGGCGGACATTTCCACAAGGTCGTCCAACCTGATGACGGTCTGGGGCGGCAGAAGACCGCGCGACGACGTCATAATGAGCGTCGAAGGAAAGCCGGTCAGCGATTGCGAAAAGGCCTCCGCGTAGGCGAGCTTGCCTCGAAAATAGAGGCTGCTGATGAAGCTGAAGAGTTCTCCGAGGGGAGCGCCCTGCCGCCGGATACGCTGGGCCATTTCGAATTCGGAATTCCCGTTCAACAGCAACTGTCCGCGGATGGCCGAAGTATTGGCAGGAGAAAGTAGAAATACGCGTGACAAAGGCGGACTGTAATCGGAGGGAGCGGATTCTGACGCAGGCGAACTAGAGACCAGTTTTAGCAGCGTCATCTTGGCTCTCAAAGTGATCTGCTCATGATTATATCCAGAGCGTAGCGGCGATTCAGGGCATCTCAAATGCGGTGAAAGATAAAATTCCATTTCGTGTGCGGCCGATGCTGGCGACGCTTGCGGGTGAGCCATTTCATGACCCAGGATGGGTCTACGAAGAGAAATACGACGGTATCCCAAAGACGTTGCGATTCCGCAACTGATGCGCGCAAGATTAATCGCATCAAAGCGCGGCCACTCGCCGTTCGAACAGTAGAAAGTAAAGAGCCATCAGAATCAGGGCCAATCCGTTTACGCCAAGGACGACCGGCGCCGTAAACATGGGAACGAGCCAACCCGACAGCAGATTCCCCATCGGCATGCCTCCGCGGAACGCGCAGTTGTAAACGCTCATCACACGTCCGCGCATTTCGTTGGTCGCAATCAACTGCACCAGAGAAGTCACTGTGGCAAACACCGCCATCATCGAAGCGCCGACGAGTACCAGCATGGCATAACTAAGCGCCAGCGATCGGGAAAGGGAAAATCCGATGATCCCGATGCCCAGGCTGATCAGAGTGGTGAGAGCAACGCGGCCCTTGTTGGGTATGTTGCCCATCCCGGCAACAATCAACGAGCCGCAGATGGAACCGATGCCCATCAGAGAAAGCAGGTTGCCGTACGTTTCCGGACCACGATGGAAAATGTCCTTAACGAACACCGGCATGTAAGTGCGCATGGGCATGCTCAAGGCGGTCATGCAGAACGCCAGCACAATAAGCGCCTCCATGGATCCCTGCTTGCGAACGAACTTGATGCCTTGCTTCAGGCTGCCGAAGATCGAGTCGGTGGTTTTCTCGGGCAGGTAGCGCGCCCTGATCATGGATAGGGAAACGATCGGAGCAAGGAAGGACAACGCATTCAACCCGAAACACCACTGCTCGCCCAACTTCGCCAATGCCAGCCCGGCGAGCGCGGGTCCAACGGTTACCGCGGTGTTGAACTGGATCGAATTCAGCGCGATCGCATTGGGCATGTCTTCTCTGTCGACCAGACTGGGAATCAGCGCCTGGTACGCCGGCCCGCCAAAGGCCTGAGCCAAACCGGACACGAACGACAGACAGAGCATGTGCCACACGTGTATCCGTCCGGTCACTACCAGTACAGTGAGGACAGCTGCACATGCCATCTGCACGTACTGGGAGCCCAGAAGGATCTTGCGCCGCTCCGCCCGGTCAGCCACCACGCCACCTATCAATGAAAAGAGAAAGATGGGAATGCCGGCGAGAAACTGATCCAACGCGAGCAAAAAGGGTGAATGGCTCAACCGATAGATCAGCCAGCCCTGCGCCACGATCTGCATCCAGGTGCCGATGCTGGACATGCAGGCGCCAAACCACATCAGGCGGAAATCTCGATATTGAAATGCTTTGAATACCCGCCGAACCGTTAAAGTCTCCATGTGCTCCGCGCGCGTGTGGAGAGAATAAGGTTACTGGTTAGCTTCGACGGTAGGTTGTAAGCCCCTTGCGGCATATTAGGTTGTTTCCACAGACCGGGCAAGCCTTCTTAAGTCAACTCCAATTCAATCTTCTTTGCGGTAGAATCCAGCTTCGCGATCCGGAAGCTGCGAATCTGGCCGGCACGGACGGCCTCCGGCTTGGAAGCGACGGTGCTGGAGCCGCCCTTCCAGTGTGCCTTCAGCAGGGAACTGAGCGCCGACAAATCCGCTTTCGATTCGGCTCTGCTCTCGTTCTTGGACGCACTCTCCGCGGCAATTCGGCAGGCTCCGTGGATTCCTTCGCCCAGTTCGACGCGCGCTTGTTGGCCCGAAACCTCCATCACGCGGCCCGAAACCGCATCGCCTTCGTGATGTTCCGAGATGTACTCCTCGATGCTGCTCGGAAGCAGTTGTTTAATTCCCAGCTTCAGTCGCCGCTTCTCAAGATCGAGTTCCAGAATCTGGGCCTTGATCGATTGCCCAACCTTCAGCACGTCCTGCGGATGATTAATGCGCTTCTCGGCGCTGATGTCACTAATGTGAATCATGCCCTCGAGGCCCTCGGAAACCTGCACGAAGGCGCCAAACTTAGTGAGGCTTGTTACCGGGCCTTCGATCACAGCGCCCACAGCAAATTTTTGTGCCGCGTCTGCCCACGGATCGCCCAACGCCTGCTTCAACCCCAAGGAGATACGGCGCTCGCCCGGGCTCACGCCCAGAATCACGGTTTCCACAGCGTCTCCTGGCTTAACCACGTCGCCGGGTGTTCTCACCTTCTTACCCCACGACATCTCCGAGATGTGAATCAAACCCTCAATCCCAGGTTCGAGTTCCACGAACGCGCCGAAGTCGAGGACGCGCGTTACGGTGCCACGAGCACGCTCGCCCGGCTTGTATTTCGCCGCCGCATCCCACGGGTCCGGCTCAAGTTGCTTCATGCCAACAGAAATACGCCGCTTCTCGGAATCAATCTTCAAAACTTTGACGTCGACCTCTTGCCCCACTGAAAGCACATCCGCGGGCTTGCTGACGCGGCTTCTAGAGATGTCGCTGACGTGCAGCAGCGCGTCTACCCCGCCAATATCGACGAAAGCGCCATAATCGGTGAGGCTGCGGACGGTGCCATGTACCGTCCCGCCTTCTTTGACCTCCGAGTACCGGTGTTCCTTCACCGCGCGCTCTTCCTCTTCGGTAACCACGCGACGGTCCACGACCACGTCTTCCTCGGTCACATCGAGTTTGGTAATCCGGCAGCGGATTTCCTGCTCCACCAACTTTTCCATCTCGGCAGCGTCGCGTGCTCCACTGCGCGAAGCAGGCATGAACGCTCGCACACCCACGTCCACGCTTAGCCCGCCTTTGACTACGGCGGTGACCGTGCCCACGATCGTCGCCTTGTCTGCGAACGCCTTCTCCAGCGAGGCCCAATCCTTTGGCCGCGCGATCTTGCCTCGGACCAGTTCGTAATATCCCTCTGGGTCGCGACCTTTGATTGAAACCAGTAGCTTGTCACCGGGCTTCACAGTTTCGCCGGCACTTTGGAACGCCGTCAGCGGGAGCATACCTTCGGTCTTAAATCCGATATCGACAAGGACCGAATCGGCTGTGACGGCAATCACCGTCCCTTCGCGGCCTTTGTCTGCTTCCGCAGGCTTGCGCGATTTGCTCTGCTCGAACTGGGAGAGAATGTCTTTGAACGACTCGTCAGGTTCGTGGATAGCTTGGGATTCTGGCACTTCAGGATTGGGCATCAGATTGAAAGCCTTTATCGTGGCGTGACTCGCAAATAGGATATCACCGTGCTTCGCTTATCTGATGACGCGGAAGCCGCAAAGGTGCAAGTCCTGCGTGCGCGCTTAACCACCGTTGTCCAAAACCTTGTCAAGCCCCCTGAACCACGCAATTCCTCTGCACAAAGCCACAGCTCATCCAAACCCACTGGGAAAGTCTCAGGAGGTAACCGACCGCAGATCACGCGCGAAATCGTTTTAGTATTGACAGTTTCGCCGTAGCATAATCCAATACCCGCACATGGCAACCGCTTCCACCGGCACTCCTTCGGCCGCGCGTCTGCGGCGAACTCTGACTCTTTGGGATCTCATCCTTTACGGCGTCATCGTGATTCAGCCGGTCGCGCCGTTGTCGGTCTTCGGCGTCCTCAGCGACCGCGGCAGGGGACACGTCGTCACCACCGTCCTGATCGCGATGGTGGCGATGCTGTTTACAGCCATCAGTTATGGCCGCATGGCGCGGGCTTATCCCAGTGCCGGGTCCGCCTTCACCTACGTCGGGCAGGAAATCAACCCGGCGCTCGGCTACGTTACCGGATGGAGCATGGTGATGGATTACATGCTGAATCCGATGATCTGCACCGTCTGGTGCAGTCAGCAGGCCCACGTGTTTGCGCCTGGCGTTTCGTACAGCGTTTGGGCGATTTTCTTTGCTCTGATTTTCACCGGCCTCAACGTCCAAGGAGTGAAAACTTCTGCGCGAGTGAATACCGGGTTGGCCGCGGCGATGGGTGTGGTGATTGTGCTTTTTTTCGTGGCTGCGGCGCGATACGTCTTTGGACATCCGCACGGCGACGCCGGTCTCTTCACTCGCCCCTTCTACGATCCGCAGATGTGGAATACGAAAGCCGTGCTGGGCGGGACCTCCATCGCCGTGCTTACCTACATTGGGTTTGACGGCATCTCAACCCTCTCGGAGGAAGCCGAGAATCCCCGGCGTAATATTCTGCTGGCCACCGTGCTGACTTGCCTGGTGATCGGTATTCTCTCCGCGATCGAAGTTTATGCGGGGCAGTTGATATGGCCCGCTTCGCAGCCATTCCCCAACGTCGATGCGGCCTTTACCTTTGTTGCCGCGCGCGCCTGGCAACCCTTGCTTGTGATTGTCGGATTCACCCTGCTAGTGGCAAATTTCGGATCTGGCATGGGATCGCAATTGGGTGCAGCCCGCTTGCTATATGGCATGGGGCGAAGCAACGCGCTGCCAAAGTCGTTTTTCGGAGCGGTCGATTCCAAGTACCATGTGCCTCGCAACAATGTGCTTTTTGTCGGCGGGATCGCACTAGTTGCAGCCTTGTTGGTCAATTATGGACTGTTCAGTTACGGCTTGGGCGCTGAGATGCTGAACTTCGGGGCGCTCATCGCTTTCATGGGCGTCAATGCGGCGGCGTTTGTGCGTTACTATCTGCGCAGCCAAGAAAAGAGAATGACGAATCTGATCCCGCCGGTTGCGGGATTCCTGATCTGTTTGCTGCTCTGGCTGAATCTGAGCCGCCCGGCGAAAATCGCAGGCACGGTCTGGATGGTGGTCGGTATCGCCTTCGGAGCCTGGAAGACGAAGGGTTTCCGCGGGAACCTGGTGGATTTCGAACTACCGCCGGAAGAGGCCTGACCAACGTCAGCATCGACCGCTGACAATCTAAGGAATTACCAACAACTGGGCCTAGCCGGCGTTTAACCTCGTGAAAACCGCCCTTGAGGACTTGGCAATTTCGCTTAGCGATGGTTTAAGCGGCAATTCCACCAGGAATGTGGCTCCCTCACCCGGTGCGCTTAGCACGGTGATCGATCCTTTGTGTTGCTGCGCGATCCATTGGGCGATGGCGAGTCCGATACCGGCGCCTTTTGAATCACGGCTTCTCGCCTGATTCACTCGATAAAAGCGTTCGAAAATCTTAGGCTGGTCTTCGACAGCGATCCCGATGCCGGAGTCACAGACCCGAATGGCCGCCGAAGAATCGTTGGTTTCCAGGCGAAGCTCTACCGTCCCTGGCGCAGGAGTGTATTTTGCCGCGTTGTCCAATAAAACAGTCAGCAGCCGGTGCAGGGCATTGCGATCCCCGAAAACGAGGATCCCTTCCTCGGCTATCCTGGTAGTAAACGTCAAATTTCGCGCGGCCATCAGCTCTCGCCATTGTTGGCAAACCTCGCGAGCGATAGCGCACAGATCCACAGGAGCGATGCGGAGGGTTTCCCGCCCGGAGTCAGCCCGGGCGAGCGACAAGAGTTCTTCGACGAGTCCCGACGTTCTCTCCGCTTCGAGCAGAATGTGACGCAAGGCTTCGCGATACTCGGCATCGCCGCGGGATCTTCGGAGCGCTATCTCCGCTTCCGTGCGCATTAATGAGATGGGCGTTCGCAGTTCGTGGGAGGCGTCTGCCGTGAACTGAGTCACATGGATAAATGCTTGCTCGATGCGCCCAAGCATTTCGTTCAAGGTGTCGGACAGGCGTTGGAGTTCGTCGCCGGTTGTGAGCTTCTCCAGCCGGTCGCTCAGGTTTGTGGCATTGATGGTTCGCGCGGTTCGAGTGATTGCATCTACTGGCGATAAGGCTTTCCGGCTTAGCCAGAACCCACCGCAAGCTGCAGCGAGCAGTAATAGCGGAGCAAACGACAGCAGATACCCTCGAAACATAACCAGCGTCTGGTTGACCTGATCCATCGGAAGACCCATCTGCACTGTGAAAAAACGGCCGTTCGCCTGAATCCTTTGGGTCACGAACCGAAGCGACCTTCCCAGCTGTTCGTCGCGATAGAGGGCACGCGTCACAACACCGGGAGCGGGAGGCGCCAAAGCATGTTGACGCAGGAAGTCAGCACGAAAAATCCAAACGCCGTCGCTATCGTCAAAAAGCTGGAGATAGTCACCAGAATGCTCGATCACGTAGGTCTCGGCAACTTCTTCCTGCAGCTTGGCGACAGTAGCGTTCTTCTTCTGGGCCTGCATGAAGTTGGTCAGGTCGTCGATTTGTCCGTGCAAGGCGTCGTCGGTGATGCGGTACAGGCTTCGTCGCGCGAAGAACCACATCCCCGTGCCAAAGATCAGTTGGGCCGCAGCGAAGAGCAGCAGGTACCACAGCGTAAGGCGAATCCCGATCGATAACTTCTTCATCATCAGACCTCCGGCCGCATGATGTATCCCACGCCGCGCACAGTGCGGATCAGCCGCTGACGACCATGGTTGTCCACCTTGTGACGCAATAGACGCATGAAGGCATCGAGCGTATTGTCTTCGATTTCCGGATTCCGTCCCCATACTGACCGGATGAGCATGTCGCGAGGAACGACTCTTCCCGCGCTAGCCATCAGGCCCTCAAGCAAGCCGTATTCGGTTCGTGTGAGGCTGATGGCTTCTCCGGCGCGGGTGACCTGACGAGTAATCGGGTCCAGCCACAGGTCTGCAACCTGCAGCGTCCGGGGTTGGAAAGCGGACGCTCTTCTCTTTACCGCCTGCAATCGCAGGAGCAGCTCATTGAAGGAGAAAGGCTTCGTCATGTAATCGTCTGCGCCCAAATCCAGACCGTGCACGACGTCGGGAACCGAGTCTCTGGCGGTGAGCATGAGAACCGGTGTGACGTTTTTCTCGGTACGCATCTGCAGCGTAAGTTCGAAACCGTTCCTCTTGGGCAACATCACGTCAAGGATTACCAGATCGAATTCCTGCTTCTGGAGTGCGCGCCATGCCTGATCGCCGTCCGGGGCACAGAAAACCGCGTGACCCTCTTCGGTTAGTCCTCGCCGAAGCAATTCCAGCATCCGAGGCTCATCTTCCACAACCAGCAGTCTCATGAACTGATTCGCAACCAAGAGTACAGCTGCCCTCTAGAGTAGAACGTCGGTCGTACGGAAAGCGCTGTCTGAAAAAATTTTAACCTTCCTTTAACATCGGCTTCACAAGGCCTTCCTACAATCGCGAATCAACAGAAATCACAACGCCGGGAAAGCTGTTTGTCCGGTGGAGTTTGATCGGGAGGCCTGCATGCTTTCAAGGTACGGTGCGTTCGCTATTGTCGCCTGTTTGCTGGTTCCGATGGCATTATTCGCTCAAGTGGATCGGGCGGTGCTCGAAGGCACCGTAATTGATCCCAGCGGGGCCACTATCGGTGGGGCCAGCGTGGTGACTCTGGAAGTGAACACCGGCATCAAGGAGCAACAGCGCACTAATTCTAAGGGTTACTACCGCTTTCCCGGCTTGGCTGTGGGTCGCTACACGGTGACGGTTGAAGATGTCGGCTTCAAGACGCATGTGACCGAAGGCGTTGCCTTGCGGGTTGGAGAGACGCATACGTTGGACGTGCGGCTTGAGGTCGGCGCAATAGCGGAAAAGGTCGAAGTCACAGCCACGGCAGCTCCCGTGGAGCGGAGTTCGGCTGAAGCATCTACGGTCATCACCACAGACCAGATCGCAAATCTTCCCAACAACGGGCGTGACTGGGCAAGCTTCACCCTGCTCGCGCCCTTCGCTCAAGATGACGGTGGGGGCGATCAACGCACGATACGCTTCGCGGGCCGTGCCAGAGACGATAACAACTTTCAGTTCGACGGCGTCGATGCGGGCGGCATTCAAGAGCAAGCCCAGAAATCGCAAACCCGTTTGCAGATCTCTCAGGATGCAATCGAGGAGTACCGCGTCAGCAGCGCTTTGTATGATGCGGAATACGGCACCCAATCTGGCGGACAGGTCGATGTGGTCACGAAGTCCGGCACGAATGAGCTCCACGGTTCCCTCTTCGGCTACTTGCGAAACTCGGCCTTCGATGCGCGGAACTTTAATGACTTCGATATCAACGGCGATCCCGCCGTCCCACCTTTTCGTTTTGGCCAGTACGGGATGAGCATCGGTGGCCCCATCGTCAAGGACAAATTGTTCTTCTTTCTGAACTATGAAGGCCTTCGCCAATATGGGGGAGCGACCACGCGCGTACTCGTTCCTTCACCATCCATACAACGGCAAACTCTGGCGCAATCCCCGCAGATGTGTTCAATACTGCAGGCTTTCCCCTGGCGGGCCTCCACCGGGTCTATCGGCAACTGCAACCCGGTATTCGTTTATCCCGACGGGGCCTTCGTCGACCAGACCAGCAGCGGCTTGCCCGACTCCGACCAGTTCACGGCACCTGCACCCACTACTGTCCATGAAGACACCTGGCTGACGCGAATCGATTACAAAATTAACGACAAGACGACATTGTATGGACGGGCGCAGCGCGACATCAGCCTGGTAAGCGGTACGAACAGCAATAGCGTTCCCTACGACTTGATCCAAACTATCAACCATCCGGCAAATTATTTCCTCGCCCTTCAGCGGACGTTTTCTCCGACCGTTCTGAATGAGGTCAAGGTTTTCGTGAACCGCGCTCCGTTCATAAATCCGCAGGCAAGCCCTCTGCCCTATGCGGTTCACACCAATGATTGGGCCACGATCGACGACGATAACGCAGATCACGAAGTGGGCACGACCTACGGAGTAATCGACAACCTTACTTGGATGCACGGGCGTCACACATTCAAAACGGGCATAGAGATCCGCCGGGTTCGTCTGAATCAAGGCAAGACCGCCGATAATAACCTCTATTTTTCGGACAATTCCAGCACTGCGAATACCGGCTTTGTAAATGCCGCGCTTTATCAAATTGCCTTTACCGCTCCCTGGTGCTGCCACAAATACCGGCGTACTTTTTATATGCCTTACTTCCAGGATGAGTGGAAGGTGACTCCGACTTTGACCCTAAACCTTGGACTGCGCTGGGAATATTACGGCGTCGCCCACGAGGCCGACAATCGCACTACGGTTTTCGATCTCAATCAATTTCACGGAGTGTGTCTGGGATCAGGCTCGACCAATGGCCCTTTTCCGACGCCCATCAACACTCCACCATGCCCAAAGAATCCCTCTTTGTATAACCCCGACTACCGGAACTTCGATCCGCGCGTGAGCTTCGCTTGGGCTCCGAGCGCTTTCCACGGGAAGACGGTGATTCGATCGGGTTTCGGGATTTACCACGGCGCCGCACAGAATGACGACCTTAACGCCGGCCTGGAAAGCGACCGCTTCACCGCGTTCGTCAATCTCGATCCATCGGGCCCGGGCACGCCCATCTTGCCGGCCTATCAGCAGGCAATCCCAAACCTGAGCGGATTGGGGAGCAATGTTACAAACCTTCAACAACCCCGCGCCTTACAGCGCCAGGGACGCCGCGATCTCTATGTCGAAACCTGGGGCCTGACGATTGATCGCGAATTACCCGCCAACTTTCTGGCGTCGGCGCAGTATCTTGGGTCACACGGCGTGCGATTGTTTTCTCGCGGAGGAGTTAATTTCTGCATTACGAAGCCAGACAGCACCGGGAATTGCACTCGCACCCTGGATCAGTACTATCCCGGCGGCGACCCCTACGGTTCGGTGGACTATAAATCCGATATCGGTGCCAGCACCTACCACGCGTTGATGTTGAGTTTGGAACACCGTTTCTCCAATGGGTTGTCTTTCCAAACTCGGTATACCTGGTCTCATGCCATTAATGACGGGTCGGTCGGCGGAGGAGAATCGAACGGGCCGGAAAATGTGAATTGCCTCAAGTGCGACTTCGGACCCAGCATCTTCGACATTCGTCACAATTTTACGGCGGATGCGGTTTACCAGTTGCCCTTTGGACCCGGAAAGTCATACTTGAATGAAGGGGGCGTGTTGGGCAACATCGTCGGCGGCTGGACCTTCAGCAGTCTTGGGCTTTGGCATACCGGCCATCCCCTGACAGTCACGATGAACATCTCCCCAACGCAGCTGCCGGACGGTAACGACCAGACCACCCAGCGGCCTGACCTTGTTCCCGGAGTGCCCATACTCTTGCCGGGAGGAGTGCAGAATCATACGATCCCGATCAATCCTGCCGCGTTTGCCCCGCCGCCGCTCGATCCTGGAACAGATCAATTCGGTGTTCCGTATGCTTCTTACGGCCTGGTGAGCCGGTTCGGCGATGCTCCCAATGGTCTGATTCGAGCGCTGGCCGCCTGGCAGATCGACATGTCGCTTACGAAGACGACTAAGATAACCGAGCGCGTTTCCACCGAGTTCGGCGTGCAGGTATTCAACATTTTCAATCACGTTCAACTTGGGGATCCGAATTCTAACAACCTGCAGTTTAACTACACTCAGTCGAGCAGCGGTGCGTGGATCCTGCAACCGGCGGGAAATCTCGGTCAGATCACCTCGACCAACAATTTCAATAACAACAATGACAACGCGGCTTCTCCCAATACTGGCACCGGTCTGCCGCGGCAGATTCAATTTATGCTTCGCTTCGAATTCTAACTATGCCGTGAGACACCCGTTCACCCGACATAGCCGTCAGGTCAAGTTTAAGTCCGCTCTCGAATTAAGGGTAGCTTCATACACAGCGCGTACAATTTAGTGCTTTACGAAAAGGTTGGTTGCAAGCTATGAACATCTATTCTCGATTTGCCTGCTATAAACCCCTGCAGCTTGTGGCAATCCTTTGTGTAGCCGCTGCGCTGTTAGGCGCATCCAGTTCATCCAACGGCAACTACAGCGTGATCAAGAAAATCCCCATTCCTGGTCAGGGTAGTTGGGATTATCTCACGGTCGACGACGACGCCCGCCGTCTGTACGTTTCTCACGGCACCCAGGTCGAAGTGCTCGACGTGGACTCAGGTGCGATTGTCGGCAAGATTGAGAACACGCTGGGTGTGCATGGAATCGCAATCGCCGCAGACGTCGGGCGCGGATTTGCCAGCGACGGACAGTCCTCTACCGTCACGATCTTCGATTTGAAAACTCTTAAGAACATTGCAGACGTGCCCACCGGGAAGAAGCCGGACGCTATCATCTATGATCCGGCGACCTCGAGGGTCTTCGCCTTTAACGGCGGCAGTAACAGTGCTACCGTGATCGAAGCGAAGGACGGAAAAGTGGCGGGCACAATCGATCTCGGAGGCGGGCCCGAATTCGCAGCTGCCGACGGCAAGGGTTATGTCTACAATAACCTTGAAGACGAAAGCCTGGTGCTGAAGATCAATTCCCGAACCCTCAAGGTCGAGCAACGCTGGCCTACAGCGCCCTGTTCCTCGCCTTCCAGCATGGCTATCGACAGCAGCAATCACAGGTTGTTTCTCGGCTGCCGCAGCAAAGTCATGGCAGTAATGAACGCAGACACCGGTCAGGTAATCACTACGCTTCCCATAGGCGATCACGTGGATGCGAGCTCTTTCGATGTCGACACGCACATCATCTTCAATTCCAACGGTGAAGGCACAGTCACTGTGATTCACCAGGAGAGTCCAGACAAGTACTCCGTGGTGGAAACGGTAAAGACCTTGCCTCGCGCCAAGACCTCGGCGCTCGATCCTAAAACGCACCAGTTGTTTTTGTCGACGGCCGAGTCGGGACAGTTTGAAGTGCTGGTGGTGGGAAAGTAAATGAAGACTTGTCAGAGACTGTCGGTCATCCTCTTTTTTCTTGGCTGTGCCGCCTGCACGCGCTCCCATTCGCAGATACAGGCGCCGCAGACCGAGCCGGTTGCCTTGAAATTGCAAGTAACCGCTCCGTTCCGTTTCGTCGCCTACGGAGATTCGCGCTTCCATGATCCCAAAGACACACAGGCGGCGAACCCTCCCGTGCGCCAGGCGCTCGTGCAAGCCATCGCCGAAGTCAACCCGGCCTTCATCTCCTTCGGCGGAGACATCGTTTACAACGGCTACGACGCGGATGACTGGAAAGTTTGGGACACCGAGACCAGCATTTGGCGCGAGAAAAAGATTCCTGTCTATCCTGCCTTAGGCAATCACGATCTGCATGGCAACGAGAGCGTCGCTCTGGCAAACTACTTTCAGCGTTTCCCCGACCTGAAGAACAGCCGTTATTATTCCGTCCGCGTGGCGAATGCCATGCTGCTGGTGCTCGACAGTTCACTCGACGAAACCTCAGGTCCACAGGGGCAATGGTTAAAGCAGGCGCTGGATACGCTGCCCTCAGATGTTGATTTCGTCTTCTTCGTTTTCCACCATCCTCCCTACACAAGTTCTTCCGACGAAAAGAAGTTTGGCGGAGGGCACTCGTCGCGCGGTACAGAGCAGGCGTTGGCCAAAATGCTGGAAACCCGGCAGCAAAACACCGTCGCCCGTTTCGTTGTCTTCTCTGGACACGTGCACAATTACGAACGCCACGAGCATGGCGGTGTTACCTATTTTGTTTCAGGCGGAGCCGGCGCGCATGCTTATCCCATTGAGCGCGCCCCCTCCGACCCTTTCCAGAGCAAAGAGATTAACTATCACTACTTGCTTGTCGAAGTAGATCGCCACCACCTGAAAGTCACGATGAACCGCCTCGACCTTAGCAGCGGCAAAGCGGTCTGGACGCAACCTGACTCTATCGAGATCACCACACTCGCCGCCGTCCCCGCGCATGCTGGCGCTGCCCGTTAATTGCGTGCGGAGAAGATCCATGAAGTTTCTGCCGCGTGCTTCGAAGCGTCTCTTCAGATAGGGAAGCTTGGCGATGTCCACGTAGGGGCGGAGCGCAGCACCCTCGCGAGAATGCGTGGCTCGCTTGCTCGATGCCCGAACGAGGCGTCCGGGCCTACATAGTCGAAGCGCGATGCGACACCAATCACGCCCGACCGCAGCCATCTATCTACGGCGTGATTTGAAAGACGACTCCCTGGCCGCTACCCCCGCCGATGGCGGTGGTGCCCAAGAGATGGCCGGCCTTGTCGCTGATTAGACCGTAGTATGGGTTCCTGCCGTCGGACCCTTTCCCGAACTGATGGGCTACGCTTTCCGCCCACTTACCGCCGGATTTTGGCGTCAGCTTGAACACCACGCCATCGCCGTTGCTATCGCCCCCGGCTGAAGTCGTGCCATATAGATTGCCTTTGCCATCAAACATCAGAGTGGTGGTCGGCCACTTCCCATCAGCTCCCCCGGTGAAGCTGTACAGCACGCTTTCGGTGAACGTGCCCTTCGTATTCGTAAGCTTGTACACCGATCCCACGCCCATCGCCCCGGCATAGTAAGTTGTGCCGTAGAGATTTCCTTTGGAGTCGGCGATTACGCCGCCATAGGGGAATCCTGCGTTCGGGATCCCTTTGAATGAGTCGAGTGTCTTGAAGTTCCACTTGCCGGACGCAGGCGTGAGCTCGAATACGACGCCGCACTTGCAGGTCTTGTCGCCTCCGAGTTCGGCAACCCCAAACACATTCCCCGCTCGGTCGACAAGCAGGGGTCCCATAGAACCTACGGCGCCGTCCGCTCCATTGGTGAAGGTGTGCAGTACGGTCTGCTTCCAGCCGCCGCCCCGCACCGGCGAAATCTGATAGACAACGCCACAACCGCCGCCGCTGCACTTATGTCGATTGCCGCCGTCGGGCGTGCTTCCGTAGAGATTGCCCGCGCTGTCAAAAGCCAACGCACCGCCGGGTCCAAAACCGTCCTTGCCGCCGGTAAAGTTGTACATCACAGTTTCGACCCAGCTCTTGCCGGATTTCGACAGTAGAAACACGACGCCGCAACCATCCGAACTACAAGCCCCGCCCGATCCTCCAGCCACAGTCGTGCCGTAGAGGTTTCCCTTGCTGTCCAAGATGACCCCGCCGTAGGGGTTCTTGCCATCGCTGCCGCCGGTGAAACTATACAGCACCTTCTCTTTCCACTTGCCCCCCGCAACCGGTGAAAGTTCGAATACAGTGCCGCAACCGATGGTGCACACCGTCCTCCCCGTCCCGCCATTGACCGTGGTTCCATAGAGGTTGCCGGCTGCATCTGCCACCAAGGTTGCCGCAGGATCGCCTCCGTCATTCCCGCCCGTAAAGCTGTAGGCCACCTTCTCGGTGCTCGCGGCCCAAGCAGCGCTCACGAGAATCACGGTGACTGTCACCACCGGCAATATCTTGCTCACGAAAGACGCCAACTGTTTGCTTCCCATTTCGCATCCCCTCAGAATCGGTTCGGATTTGAAGACCAAGATCACGGAAAATCAATAGCGGGATCGGACTATAGCATGGAATGACCCACAAAACACGCGCTTAGCGCGGTTGTGACAGTCTTTTTACAACTTGGTCAAATAGTTGCGGTCCAATGTACCTAATACTCGGCCAGTTCCTTCATCGCACGCAACAAATCCTCGGCTTGGGGCAGAATCGCGTCCTCCAGAAGAGGCTGATAGGCAACAAACACGTCTTTCGCGGCAACGCGGCGCACCGGCGCATCCAGATGATCGAACAACTGGTCGGCGATTCGGGCAGCGATCTCCGCGCCGTAACCCCAGCTCAGAGTATCTTCGTGAGCGACGAGCGCTCGATTGGTCTTGCTGACCGAAGCCGCGATCGTCTCCCAGTCAAATGGATTCAGGCTGCGCAAATCGATCAGCTCTACTTTGACTCCGTGCTCGCGTTCCAGCTTCTGGGCCGCTTGCAACGCCCGCGGAACAACCGCTCCATAGGTGATCACGGATAGGTCCGTTCCCGCCTGCACCACTTTCGCCTTGCCGAACGGAATCATGTAGTCCGGCCCCGGATACGGCGCCCGGCCGAAGGTCTCGCGATAAAGCCGCTTGTGCTCGAGGAACAAAACCGGATCGTCACAGCGAATTGCGGTGCGCAGCAATCCAGCCGCGTCCAGCGCGTTCGACGGAAACACCACCCGCATTCCTGGGGTGTGCGTAAAGATGCTCTCACCGCACTGCGAATGGTAAATGGCGCCGCCAGTCAAATATCCGCCGATCGCTACGCGAATAACGGCCGGTGAGGAGAACCCGTTGTTGGAACGCCAGCGGATCAGCGGCAACTCATCACGCAGTTGCATCATCGCCGGCCAAATGTAATCGAAGAACTGAATCTCCACCACCGGCTTCATCCCACGCGTCGCCATGCCAACCGCGCGGCCCACGATGTTCGCCTCCGCCAGTGGCGAATTGAATACGCGGTCGGAACCGAAGTCTTGCTGCAAGCCGTAGGTCAACTTAAAGACGCCGCCCTTACCCTTGATCAGCTTTTCTTCCAGATACTGTTCACGGCTGGCATCGGCTACGTCTTCGCCGAAAATCACAATTCGTTCATCCCGCCGCATCTCGTCGCGCAGCGTGCTATTGATCAGATCAGCCATCGTTTTCGGGGCAAGCTTCTTGCCGTCCGCCGCCACCGCAGCAGATGCCGGCTCTGTCTGCAGCGACAGAGAAGCAGGATCGAGATCCGGCGAGTAAATGTACGACTCAATTGTGTCCGGTGTCGGCGGCGCCGCCTCTAACGCCTGATCTACCGCAACCTGCAATTCGTCTTCGACCTGTTTCTCCAACTGGTTGATTCCTTTTTCGTCGAGGACGCCTTCACGAATCAGGAACATCTGCATGCGAGTGATGGGATCGCGAGCCGCATCGTGCTCACGTTCGGCATCGGGCCGGTAAAGCCGCTCGTCATCAGAAAGCGAATGTGAATAAGGCCGGATCACGTGCGCATGGACAAACCCAGGCCCATCTCCGGCCCGGCAGTAGGCTACCGCGCGGGCAAAAGCCGCGTAGGACTCAACCGGATCGGTCCCGTCGATTTCCTCAAAATGAAAATTCGGAAAACCCGCGACCAGCCGCGAGATGCTCCCTCCCGCAGTCTGCACCTCGACGGGGACCGAAATCGCGTAGCCATTGTCCTGCACCACAAACAACACCGGCAACTTGCGATTGGACGCCGTGTTCATCGCCTCCCAGAACTCACCTTCGCTGGTGGCGCCCTCTCCAAGTGAAACGTAGGAGACTTCATCGTCGTGGAACCTGACGTCTTTGAATTGGCGGTAGTCTCCCTCGCTCTTTTTGGCAGCGCTCGGATGAGCCGCAAAGTAACGCCCAGCTTCCGCGCAGCCCACCGCCTGCAGAATCTGCGACCCCGTAGGAGACGACTGCGTGACCACATTCAGTTTCGGAAAGCTCCAGTGCGAAGGCATCTGCCGACCGCCCGATTGCGGATCAGCCGCCGCCCCCACAGCCGTCAGCAACATCTCGAGAGGAGTCGCCCCCAGAGCCAGACAAAGCGCCCGATCGCGATAGTAAGGATAAAACCAGTCGTAGCCCGGCTTCAGGGCAAAGCCCGCGGCCAAACCAACCGCCTCATGACCAGCCCCGGAAATCTGGAAGAAGATCTTCTGCTGGCGCTTGAGCAAAATCTCCCGGTCATCCACTCGCCGGGACATGTACATGATCCGGTAAGCCTCAATGAGTTGATCGCGCGTTAGACCCTCATAAGTCTTGCCCGCGCCTCTGATCTTCCCGTCCGCCACCCCAGCCGGTTTAGAATCTGTCTTGGTCGCCATCGTCTGTCCATTGTAAATCCAGATCAGCGGTTGAGAATAGCCGTGATCGCGAACTTTCAGCGCTGAACCCGTGAGCCCTAACTGTAAGAGGCTGAAATTCTTGAAACGTGCGGCTTGATTGTGCGCGTGAGAACTCTTTTTCACCCCCTCTGGGCTCAGCGGGTTACTCTTTTGGCATTGAAACCGTCCACCTGGAACGAATGAAAAAGATGGCGAGCCGCCAAAAGCGCAACTTCACGGAGGCTATCGGGTTTTTTCAAGTCGATATTCTCTGTCCTAAAGGACAAAGCGGGTCCACAAGATCTACGCGTTACAAATACGTTGGCTGACTGAGCCAATTATGAACGTCCTGCAATAATTTGGGCTAAGAATGGGGGACCTATGAGTGCTTTTCGGAGAGTAGTTTATTTCGCGACCGTTCTTATTTCAATTGGATGGGGAAAGTGCGACGTGTTGGGGCAGGAGAACTCCGCGCAACCTTCCCTTCTGCACATTCAGCATTCTGTGACGACTTCGAAAACCGGTTTTCCGCAATATATTTACATGTATCAGGTCCTGGACGGGGCGAAGTCGACCGCAGAGGCGAGGGCGCTGACGGGGAATATTTCGCTTAAGAACGACAGGTCGAATTTTAGCGAAGTCCTGTGGCTGTTGGCCTACTGGCAGGACAAATGTCCGGTGCAGCACCCCACTCTGAAGGGGGCGAATTACATCTGGAGCGACATTTTAAAGAATCCTTCGCAATCGGATTCTAAGTTTCCAGTGAATCTGAATTTTCCCCGCCCCTTGCCGATGACGGGATGCGTGGGTCTTGTTTTTGCCGGAGGGCCGTTGGTACAAGGCAAGGTCACGATGACCATCGACCTGAACCTGACCTACAAACCGTCTGGCTCAAACCCAAACACGGTGGTCGACTTGGCCGGAGAATATTGTTTTGGCCAAAACTGGGGTTGCCAGAATGCGACCACCGACGATAGACAAGGGTTTGGCGTTCCGATCACCATGCCAGCCGGGCATCTGGTGGAGCTGTTCGGAAACATCTCCGACAGTACATTTGATGGCACCCAGAACTTCGGGCCGCTTCCGACCGGCAAGGAGTGGGGCGCGGTCAACGATTTTTACCTGCTTCCCGGAGGGTGCGGGAAATTTGGGGAGAACATCAACAACCAGGGCTTCCCCAATCCGGTGCCCCTTGCGACGCTATACAGTTGGCTTCCGGAGAACGCCTTGCACCTGAAGAGTGTGCCTCTGAAATATGAAATTCCGCTGCACGAAACGGGTAAGGCAACGCTTCAGAAACGGGTAGAGAGGATTTTCCGCGTTCCTGTGGCCGTGAGTGCCGGAGATTGCGTGATTGTAATTTACGGCAGAAAGGGTAACGGAGCGACAGACAATGAAACCCAGGTGAAGGCTGTGTTGGCGCCGTAAACCGTCCTTCTCGCGCCCTTTGCGACAGGGCGGCGGGGATCTTAGGGCGTACTCCCCCGTTTCATCCTTTGGCGACGCGGGCCTGCCAACACCGAGGGCCAGCCAACTTGCCTGCCACGATTTCGGAACAAAGCGCATCCAACCCGAGGGAAGTTGCTGGAGCCGGCTTCAACCTCGTTGCGGTAGACCGAATCTTCCCTGAGCGATCCAAGTGCTGAATGTCAAAGACTTAGTGTTGAAGCTGACGGCTGACTGCTGACAGCTCCGACAATCGTTTATCCTGAAAATGCATGATCAAATTCCTGCGCCGATTCGATCCCCGCCAGATCAAACTCCTCATCTTCGATCTCGACGGAACCCTGATCGACTCGCGTCTCGACCTGATCCACTCGGTGAACGCCATGCTCAAGCACTTCGGACGCCCCGACCTCCCCGGCGAGGTGATTGCCTCCTACGTAGGCGACGGCGCTCCCATGCTGGTGCGTCGAGCCTTGGGCGATCCCCGGGACGAAGGCCTGGTAAAAGAAGGCTTGGAGCACTTCCTCGGCTACTACCGCGTTCACAAGCTCGACCACACCCATCTCTACGACGGCATTAAGCACATGCTTACCGTAATTCGCAGCTCGAACGGCATCGCGAGGCAAATGGCCGTTCTTTCCAACAAGCCCGTCAATCCATCGCGAGCCATCGTCGAAGCGCTTGGCCTTGCTGAATTCTTCATTCACGTTTATGGCGGAAATAGTTTCTCGACTAAGAAGCCTGACCCCAAAGGTGCACAGGCAATCCTGCGCGAGACAAGAAGCCATCCCGATGAAACTCTGATGGTTGGCGATTCCTCCGTCGACGTCATCACCGGCCGCAATGCCAGCCTCTGGACCTGCGGAGTAACTTACGGCTTCGCTCCCCACACCCTCTGCGAAGCCCCGCCCGACGTAACCGTCGACAGCCCAAAAGAGCTGGCAGAACTCTTCACATGATGCGCATTCCTTTGTGAACCTTAGTGTCCTTTGTGGTTAATGCCTTCCTTCCTATCCGCACGATAAACTGCATTCGAGAATGACCAATTTCACCCCCGCCGAATTACGCAAACTTCGCAGTCTGAAAACTCCCTACGGCATCCAGCGCTTCCTCGACGACATGCCCTACCATCTGGCCGACACTGCCTGGTCGCCTCGCCGTGTCCTTCGCGAAAACACCTCGCACTGCTTCGAAGGCGCCACCCTGGCCGCCGCCGCCCTGCGCGCCAACGGATTCCCTCCGCTCATCTTCGACCTCGAGGCCGAGCACGACACTGACCACGTCATCGCCATCTACCGCAGTCACGGCCACTGGGGCGCCCTCGCCAAATCCAACTACACCGGATGCCGTTACCGCGAGCCCGTCTATCGCACCCTGCGCGAGCTGGCGCTCAGCTACTTCGACGTTTATTTCAACCTGCGCCGCGAACGCTCCCTGCGAACCTTTTCCCGGCCCGTCAACCTGACCCGCTTCGACTCCCTTGATTGGATGACCACTGACGAGCATCTCTGGTTTATCGCCCAATATCTTTTCACCATTCGCCACTACCCCCTGCTCCGCCCCGGAATGGCCGGACGCCTGCATCGCCTCGACGATCGTTCCTTTCGCGCCGGATGCCTCGGCCGCGCCGAAAAGAAACTTCCCGGAACCCGCCGGGTTCACACTTCGTAACATGATCATGCGTTTCACGCCTATGCTCCTGCTCGTTCTGGCGGGGTCCCTCGCGGCCCAGGATAAAAACCCGTCTTCCCTCTCCGAAGACCAGATCCGGAACCTCATTCGCCAAACCGCCGAAAAGGACATGGAGAACGACAAACGCCAGCGCGATTACACCTACATCCAGCGCGAGGAACAGCACAAACTTGATGGCAAAGGCGAAACAAAGTCCACAGAAATAAAAACTTCCGAGATCATGGAACTCTACGGCGAGCAGGTCGAACGCCTGATCTCCAAAGACGACAAACCGCTCTCCGACAAAGACGCCAAGAAAGAAGAAGAAAAAATCCAGAAGGTGATCGAGAAGCGTAAGAACGAATCCGAGCACGACCGTGAGAAGCACGAAAAGAAAGAAGAAAAAGATCGCGAACAAGGCCGCCAGTTCGTGCGTGAAGTTGCTGACGCCTACAACTTCCGCATGGCAGGCATCGAGTCGCTAGCCGGCCGCGACACCTACGTCATCGACGCCGAACCGCGGCCGGGCTACGAACCACATCTGAAAGAAGGCAAGTTCTTGCCCAAATTCCGCTTCCGCGCCTGGATCGACAAAGACGAATCGCAGTGGAAGAAGCTCGACATCCAATGCATCGACACAGTCTCCCTCGGCCTGTTTCTCGCCCGTGTCCACAAGGGCTCGCGTATCGTCATCGAGCAAACCCGCATTAACGACGAAGTCTGGCTGCCGCAGCACATTAACGTGAAGGTGGATGTTCGCCTCGCCCTGCTCAAAAATTTCAACGTCGAAGACGACATCACCTACCGCGATTACAAGAAATTCCGCATCGGCACAAAGATCGTTCCCCTCGGAGAAGCACAATCCCAGCCCTAACCCGCGCCTTACAACCTTACGCTGCCATGAACCCGTAGCCCCGGCCCACAAAAAACTCCTCCTGAATGCTCAAGAGGAGTTGAAAAAATCTTTCCCGGAAGCTACCTGCAAGCCTGCATCAAAAGAGCAGTTTCGCCGAGAATTGAATGCTCCGCTGGCTGCCGCCGCCCAACACGGGATTTCCGATGCCAACATCCGTCGTGGCGGTAACCGGCATAAACCCAACATGTCGCCCGGTTGCCGGATCAATCCCAGTCGGGAATTGAGCGCTGCGATTCGGCGCCGCATCGGCAAAGAACGCGGGCATAAGCGGATTTGTGAAGTTGGGATGATTGGTTAAGTTGAAAATGTCGGCCCGCAAGAGCAATTGCAAGCGTTCGGTTAAAGAAGTCGTTTTGCCGAAGGCTAGATCAAAGTCGCGATAGTCAGGTCCGAGCAGCGAGTTTCGTCCCAGATTGCCGTAGTGTCGCGTTCCAGGCTGGCAGGAATCGGCAAATCCATCTTGAAGATTGCCGGCCCAATTGTAGTTGCACGGAACCTGGAAGGAATTCAGATTCAAGAATTGACTGGGGTTTGAATAGTTGTATTGAATTGGCCCCACAACGTCTGGCCGGTCATAAAACTCCGCGCCGCCGCTGTAGTCGTCAATGAAGTTATAGTTCATCGAAAAAGGATGGCCGCTCATATAGGTAAAAACTCCGCTCACCGTCCAGCCACTCCCCATCTTGCCCAGAGCATCCCACTTGGGAAAATCGTAGGTGCTCGACCACACCAACCGGTTGCGCGCGTCGAAATTGGAAGGACCCTTATTCCCCGCGGGATTATTGCTGTCCTGCGGAAACGCCGCGTTTGGAACGTAGTCCTGCGAGTCGCTAGCGGTATCAATCGAATGCGCCCAGGTATATGCGATCTGGTTGTTGAGTCCGTGAAAGTTCCGCTGCTTAAGCGAGGCCTGCAATGAGTGGTAGCTTGAGGTAGCCTCGGCCTCCAGTTCGTTCACGTAAAACGGCTGGAAGGGCTCCAGGGAACTCATCGGCGCCAGGTTCGAGAACTTGCGCAGGAAGCCGTCATTAATGCAATTGCAGCCAAGGTCCGCCGTCGTAATCTGATCCTGCGTAGGCTGATTGAGATCGAGGACGCGCAACAATTTGCGCCCCATGGATCCTGCGTACCCGATCTCCAGGACCGTGTCCCGAACGATCTGGTGTTGCACGTTCAAATTGAAGTTGTATACGTAGGGCGTACGCATGTTCTTGGGAACTGTAGAAACGTCGCTGGTGGCGTCGTTAATGAAAATGGGCAGGTTGGGGGCAAGAGGTATCGCCCGGTTTGGCTTCAGGATCTGCACCGGGGCGTTGGCCACCGGATTGTATGCCGTGCCAATGTTGAACGAATTCAAATAGATCTGGCCGGTAAACGCATCTTGCGAGAAATCATCGTAAAAAACACCGAAGCCAGTGCGCACCACCGTCGTGCCCTTGCCGGTCACGTCCCAGGCCAAGCTAAGGCGAGGAGCGAAATTGTTGTAGTCTTTGTTATATAGAGGATTTCTCGCCACAACCCCGGCCGTCGGATCGTACGCCGTCAATCGCCCTTGGGCTTCGCTGATCACGCCGAAATAGTCCCAGCGCAAACCCAGATTCAGGGTGACTCGGTTGGTCACGCGGAATGAATCCTGGGCGTAGAACGCGTGACTGTTCTGTCTGGCATCGCGGTTGGTGTTGCCCACCTGCTGCCGGCTCGAAAACAGAACAGTGTTGGAAAGCGTCCCTTGTAGAAAATCCGAAAGATTGTTGAAGACCAGAACGCCGCGAGTGCTGAAATCATTGAACGACGTCACTTGCGTACGCCGGAATTCATAGCCTACCTTCAAATTGTGCTTGCCGAAGATCCAACTGTAGTTGTCAAAGAACTGGTAGTTGGTGTCCACGCGGTTGCGCGGGTTTGAATATGGGGAGGAACCCAGCGCGGAGAGCTGCCCGAACCGAATCGTTGGCAGTCCAAAATCGTTCGAGTTGGTCACCCCGTTATTAAGTTGCAACGACTGCTCCGGATTCCCGAACACCCCAGCGTCAGCAGGGAAGAAACCATTGCGATAGCGGTTCCATCCGAAGCGGGCCTCATTCGTCTGGTTGGATTTCACCACCGTCAAAAAGCTTAATGACACCAACTGAGTGCGAATTGGGGCGACCGTGTTTGTCCCCGGAAGATTGTTGCCCCCGGCTAGCCCCAGCGGGAAACTCTGCTTGCTGTTGCCGAAAAAGTACCGGCCGCTCAACTGATTCTTCGTGCCAATGTTTTGGTCGATCTTCACGATCGCACTGTCAATGTTATTCGAAATATTGACCGCATCCGCGGAGTTGGGAGCGCCCGCCGCCGCATTCGCGAGATTCACCAGCGGCCATATATTATTTCCGCCGGAACACCCGCCTTTCGAATTACAAAAGTTGTAGAAATTTAAGATCACCGGATTGATCACCCCCGGCGCTTGTCCTGTAACGCAGCCAATAACCGAAGTGGTGCACTTCGAAGGATCTCCCCCCGGAATCGCGGCGATCGCCTGCGCATAATCGTTCGCGTTGCTGGCGCCGGAGGACGTGCTGTTCAGCGTCGGCACCACGTTCAGCGATGTAATCGCCAGACCTTCGCGCTGCCCTTCATAGGCGAAATAAAAGAAAGTCTTGTCCTTTACGATCGGCCCGCCGATCGCGCCTCCGAACTGATTGTTGCGAAACCCATCTTTCTTTTCCGGAGCGAAATTGAAATAGTTGCGCGCGTTCAGAACGCTATTGCGGAAGTCCTCGTAAACCGTGCCGTGAATGTTGTTAGTGCCGCTCTTGGTCACAATGTTGACCACGGCTCCGGAGTTCCGTCCGTACTCCGCCTCGAAATTCGACAACACCTTCAGTTCCGCCATCGCGTCCAGCGGCAACACCGTTCCCGGCGCACCAAAAACGCCGCCTTGATTGATCGCCGGCAAGTTGCGATAGCCGTCGTTCATGTCGGTACCATCGAGCAGGAAGTTATTCGCCCGGCCGCGGCTTCCATTGGCGCTGAACAACCCGTAAGAACCTGGAGAATCAGCGGCGCCGTGGGGTTCGCCCGCGGTACCGGGCACCATGATCAACAGCTTCGTATAATCGCGCCCGTTGACCGGCAGATCGACAATCTCCTTTTGCTCAAACTGTCCGCCAAGCGTGTCGCTGGTCGTCTCTACCTGTGGCAGGCTCTCGCCTGAAACCTCCACTCGCTCCGTCACTTGTCCCGGCTTGAGGCTGACGTCCACCCGCCGCTCCGCCGCTACTTCGACGGCGATGCCGCTGGTCACCGAAGTCTGAAATCCGCTCTGCGTGACCGTAACCACGTAATTTCCAATTTGCAGTTCCGTCACGACGAAATTGCCGTCCGTATTGCTCTGCGTCGTGCGCTCTTGCCCCGTGTCCGAATTCATCACTCGGACCGTAGCCCCGGAAACGACCGCACCCGAAGCATCCGTGACCGTCCCCAAAATGGTTCCGCGAAACGTCTGGGCAACCAAGGCCGTTGCCAAAAGAACAACAAAAGCAGCCAGGATCATCCGCAATCTCATCATCGTTCTCCCCTTCCAGCTAAATCATTCCCTGCAGCGTTTCGCTGCTGTGATCGAACTCGCATCCAGTCTAGTGCCATTTTCTTTGCAGAACCGCAAGCCAAATTGTTCCTAGATACCATTGGAGAATTAGCGCGATACCAGAAAACGGCCTCCCAAAGAGGCCTTTTTCAAGAACAGGCATTGTAGCCCATGCCCAGCACAAAGCAAGTGCGAAGCGGGTTACCTTAAAAATGTTGCACAACAGACCGTCACCGCAATCTGGCTAAGAAAGTGAAGACTCGTGCTGGGACGCACTTCCGCCGACGGCACCCCACAGCTGCGGAAAAACTGGCGATTCGGGCCTGTGTATACCTTCACAACCTGCTGAAAAACCAGGATTCACCCGCGTTCTGGGGAGGCCCTGTCAGGAAACAACGGTTTGGAAACGATCGTTTCGGAAGGCCTGACCTGCGAAGGAATTGTTTGGAAACGACCGTCCGGGAATGGCATGTTTGGGAAGGGCCCGACTTCAGTCGGGCCGATTCGCGTCAAAAATGTATCCGCGCTTTAGCGCCTGAGGTAAGCTTTTCGCGTCCTCGACTTTTTCAGGATCCCGCTAGGGCGTGACCTCAAACGCGACGCCGTAGCCGCCCGCGCCGCCAGTGGCCGTGGTGCCGTAAAGGTTTCCCTTACCGTCGAGGACGAGGTTGGCGTCGGGCTGGGCACCGTCGAATCCCAGGAAAGTGTGCAGTGTGGTGAGCTTCCATTTGCCCTTGCTTCCGCGGGATAGCTTATAAACTGTGCCGCAGCACTTGCCTCCCGCGATCGTGGTTCCGTAAAGTTCGCCAGCTTTGCCAATCACCACTCCGGCTGCGGGCTCGCCGCTGATCGTGTCTAGAACAGTGAATTTCCAGCCGCCGTGGGCGCCGGGGCTGAGCTGAAAGATGGTGCCGGAAGAGGCGGTACCATACAGATTGCCGACCTTGTCGCGTGCCAGCGCTCCCACCCCAGGGAATGAGCCATCGCCCTGGTCCTGGAAGTCGTGCAGGATGGTCTCTTTCCAACTCCCGTCAGGCATGGGATGCAACCTGTAAACCGTGCCGCACCCCCCACCGCACCGATTACTGCTGCCACCATGCTCGGTGGTGCCGTAGAGGTTGCCTGTAGGGTCCAGAATTACCCCGGCGAGGGGCCCGGAGCCATCGCCCTTTTCGCCGGTGAAGATGTGCAGCCCGGTCAGGGTCCAGCCGCCAAAGCCGGACGACAGCTCATAGGCCCAGCCGCCTCCGGTTCCAAAAAGGTTGCCCGATGGGTCCATCACTACCCCGGCATACGGCGCCGCCACGCCGTCTTGAGTGAAGCTGTAAAGCACGTTTTCGTCCCAGGTCTCGCCCTCCGGCGTTAGCTCTAGCACCGTGCCGCGTTCGTAGGCCCCGCCAAGCTTGGTTGTTCCATATAGGTTGCCTGCCGTGTCGAAAATCATGCCCGCTGTCGAACTGGATCCGTCGGCGCATCCAGACTGGCTACAGAAGTCGTGCAAATCCGCTAAGGTCCAAGCGCCGCCCGTGCCCGGCGTCAACTCAAATACGGTGCCGCCACCGTATAGTCCCCCGTAATAAGTTGTTCCAAATACGTTGCCACGGTTGCCCACTAGCAAACTGCCCCATAGCGTCCCTCCATCGTTGCCGCCGGTAAAGGCGTGCAGCACTCTGAATTTCGGAGCGCACAACGCCGTTTGCCCGAAGGTCAGGACGAATAACGCCAAGAGCGAAAACATGAAGTTCGTGCGCATCAGATATCCCCTTTCGCCGATGGTCTGGGGGTGGGGCGCGGCGACTACCGCTTGCATTACGGGCCAGCATATCACCGGTCCTGGCAGAGGGGAATCCACGAGTGCGCAAGCCGCCAGCTAAAAGGGAGTCGCGGCTTTCTGCGACACGTTGGATGCAAGGCTACTGTTGAAACATCGCCTGACGGCCGCAACCGCTTTGGTAGCGCCGCGATACTTCAAAATTGTAAGACCGCCCAGCTACATCCTGTTCAACGTGAAGTTCCCTGAACCCGTGCATCCCGAGGTCACCCCCGATAAGGTCCACGTGCCGGTGATCGTATTGTTATTCACTGAGCCATTAAGAACCAGCGTATTGCCCGGGGGCGTTCCCGACGTAATCGTCAATTGGAAGCTGCCGGTGATATTGCCATTGAAGTTCCCGCTCAGCACAAAGGATCCAGTCTGGGTTCCGCCCGAAGTAAAGCACGGGGTCGACGTTGTGAAACTGAGATTCGTGCCGGTCACGGCAGTGCTGTTGCTTTGGCTCAAAGACGTGGTAAATGTCAAATCCTGCGTTCCAGTCAGCGTCGCCGTCCAGTTGCCGCTAACCGTGTTCGATGAACTCGAACTCCCGCCGCCGCAAGCGGCCAGGATCAGACCAGCGGCCATAACCATTGCGATTCCAAATTGCCTCATATGGGGACTCCTAGCTCGATCCAAACCCAGAGCCCCCCATAAAGTCGCGCCCATCGCGCCAGGAGACGCCAAACCTCTTATCGGAAATGTACGGTATCGAACCAAGTTATAAGCAAAACAAACGCCCAGCCTAAGGCTGAGCGCTTGAAAATCAAACATGCTGAAAGCTGATCCTAACTCTTCACCTCGTCCCGCTCCACCACTCCATCCTTAATGTAAACCACGCGGTGTGCGTACTCAGCAATGTCATGCTCGTGGGTTACCAGGACGATCGTGTTGCCCTGGGCTTGCAGGCGATCCATCAGGGCCATGATTTCGTTGCCGGTTTGGGAGTCGAGGTTGCCGGTTGGTTCGTCGGCCAGAATGATCGAGGGACGATTTACCAGGGCTCGCGCAATCGCGACTCTTTGCCGCTGGCCGCCGGAGAGCTCGTTGGGTTTGTGCATCATGCGCTCGGCCATGCCCACCGAGGCCAATGCCGCTTTCGCCCGCTCCACGCGTTCTTCAGCCGGCACGCCCGCGTAGATCAACGGCAGCTCGACGTTGTGCAGCGCGGTCGCTCGCGCCAGCAGATTAAAAGTTTGAAACACAAAACCAATTTCCTTGTTGCGAATCCGCGCCAGCTCATCATCATCCAGTTCGCTGACCTGCTGGTTATTCAGCCAGTACTGCCCTTTGCTGGGAGTATCCAAACACCCAATCAAATTCATCAAGGTCGACTTCCCCGACCCGCTCGGCCCCATGATTGCGACGTACTCGTTGCGGCGGATGTTTAGATTTATGCCTCGCAACGCGTGCACTTGCTGCTCTGAACCCATGTCGTACGTCTTCCACAAATCCAGAGTGCTGATCATGAAAGTTTCTGGGGAGAAGGACACTGCGGGTTGGGAGATGTTGATTACTTCTGCGGTCGCCATTCTTTTCTCCATTTCGTGGTCGGACACTTGCCCGCGCTCCGATCTTTCTGGTTAAGGCTGCTCCCCGCGCCGGCTTTCCATTGGACGAGCCATGGACGCGAAGGTTAGAGCTCTAAGTGCTTTCTTCTTCTTCCTTCTTGGGAGCTGCGTTGTCTACTTTTATGCTGCTGCCGGGACGCAGTGTGCGCAACACTTTGTAACTGCCGGTTACGATCTCGTCGCCCTCTTGTAGTCCTTTGATTACTTCGATATCGGTGGTGCCGGCGATTCCGGTGTCGACCGGGACGAACTCGGCTTTATGGTTGCGCAGTATGAAAACGCCTTGAATTTCCTGCTTGTCTTTTTCTTTCGAGGCGTCGGTCTGCGGGGCTGCCGCCTGTACCGATCCCTTTTCATTCTTGGGAACAATGTCGGCTTGACGCCGCACCGTTAAGGCCTGGATCGGAATGGCGAGCGCATTTCCTCTGGTTGCGGTGGTTATTTTGGCGGTGGCAGACAGGCCCGGACGCAGGTCTTCCGGCGGGTCCTGCAAGGTAACGACTACTTTGAAATCTTTGGCTTCCTGGCTGGTGCTGGCCTGTTGCGAGGTGGAGACGCCGGTCGAGCGCACGATGGCGTTATCCCCAATTTCGGTCACTATCGCTTTGAAAGTTTTTTTGGGAATCGCATCAATGGTCACTTGCGCCAGTTGGCCCATTCGCACATTCACGATGTCGGTTTCATCTACCTTGACTTCGGCGGTGATGATTGACATATCGGCCAGAGTCATCAAGGTGCTGCCCGGTGAATTCTGAATTCCGATGACCACGGTCTCGCCTTCGCGGACCGGTAAATTTGTGATGACGCCGTCAAACGGAGCTTGATAGGTGGTCTTTTTCAAAACATCGTTGGCGTGAGTCAGGTTTGCATCGGCCTGACGGATGCGTCGCTCCGCCGAGTCTTTCTGCGCCTTGGCTTGCGCTACCCGCGCTTCGGCTTGCGCCAGTCCGGCAACGGCGGTTTGGTGGGCCGCCTTTTGCATGTCATAGTCCGACTTCGAGATGAGCGCGTCTTTGTACAGGCCCTGGGCACGGCTCCAGTCGAGGTCGGAGCGCTCCGCATCCGACTTCGCCCGGTTGAGATCGGCCATGGAAGTATTGAGCGCAGCATCGGCCGCGACTGCGTCGGTACGCGCGGCTTCGAGCGAGGCTTGGGTCGCGTCCATATCGGCGGCGGGTTGGACGTTTTCGAGCTGCGCCAGCATCTGTGCGCGCTTCACCCGATCGCCTTCTCTGACGTAGAGCCTGGTGATCTTGCCGAACGCATTGGCGCCGATATTCACATAAGTCTTGGGCTTGATTTCACCAGACGCGCTCACTACCGCAATCAGATCCATGCGCTGCGCCTTGCCGGTCTGCACCGTGACTACACCCTTGTGGCTCTGGTAGACAGTGAAACCGACGATAGAGGACAGCAAGACCACCGATCCGGCGCCGATCGCGATCTTTTTCCAAGTCTTCATAAATCAGCTGTTCATCATCCTTCGTCAACTTCCTGAACGGTCGACAAGGAACCTCTTGCGGTTCAGCGCCGTTGCCCGGCCACCCGCCCGGATGCACCAAGCCCAAGGGCGCACGTGAACAGATACGGCTCTCCCCAGGCAAAAGTTCCCTGATGCGAAAATCATATAGAGGATACCCGGAGATGCCGAGGGTGCCACAGGCTACGACATTATAGCTTGGCTGGCCGGGTAAGGAAGTGGATCATGGGAGACGGTCTCGCGCACCATGGGATCGGGTGAGACGGGATTTACAAGGGCGATGTGATGACGGTCAGAGCCCGACGTCGTCGGCAACCTTCATTATGGAGAAGCGGTGACGCGGCGCAAGAACTTAGACCACGGCGTGGATAGCAAATAGGGAAGCAGAAGCCCCAGCGGGCGAAAGACCCTGTGTCATACATCAGGCAACATCTTGCAGCATCTGATCTTCGGCACCGGGGGAGGCGCGCTCTCATCGAGCCAGAGTTCCGCGATGAGCCCCTCGCTTCCATACTGAGGACAGCACAATGCCTTTCGTGCGGCCTCCTTAAGCCTGCGCTTTTTGTCGGGTTTCCTCTCGGATCGCTTCTTCGGTTCGGCCTTTATGAGTTTATCGCGAAGCGAATCAAATTTCTGCTTGTCAACCTTCCTGGCCCTCGTCTAGCACAATAGCTCAAATGTCCCCCCGTAAACCCTTATAATTTTATTACTTAATTAAAATTGCAACACTATACTTGCATTTGTAGCACTTGATTGGTATCCTAGGTTAGCGGTAAAACCCGACCGTTGTCCCGAGGAGGAGCATGAATGGTTACCAAGAGCGAAGCGCCAGTTGACATTTCTCCCAAAGAGCAAAGGGAGATTATCGACATTTACGCAAAGCTTCGCGAGGCTGAGGCGAAGCTAATCGGACCCGACGGCAAAACCGAGATTTTGCCTAACAACCTCTACTCGTTTTTATTGCGTTTGCTCGCTGACCTTCGAGCTGGTCATTCAGTGACCATCTTACAAAGCAAGCATGAACTCACAACCGTTGAAGCTAGCAAGATTCTGGGCATGTCAAGGCAGTACCTCATTCAACTGCTGGAGAAAGGAGAAATCTCCTTTCATCTTGTGGGCACGCATCGGCGGATGTATGTCCGCGATGTTATTGCCTACAAATCCAAACGCGACACCACGCGAAGAACTACTTTAGACGCATTAGCAAAGTACGAGTTTGAAAAAGGGGATTACGACAAAACCCCGAATGATTTTCACCCAGGAAAATGAGTATTCGGCTGTACTTGATGCATGTGTTCTTGTGCCAGCGTCGCTATGTGACACTCTGCTACGACTGGCGGAAGAACCTGCTATGTATCGGCCTTTGTGGAGCGAGCAGATTTTGGGAGAGATGATCAGAGCGTTACGGACAAAGCTTCACCGGAGCGCAGCCGACACTGCATATCGGCGTCAGCAAATGACCGAATCTTTTCCGGAAGCAATGGTTAAGGTTCCACCCGATCTGCTCAAAGCAGTCGAATGTATCCCTGATCCTGACGATAGGCACGTGCTGGCCACAGCGATAATGTCACGCGCGAATACCATCGTTACCCAAAACACGAAGCATTTCCCCAAGGAATGTCTAGAGCGGTATGGCATGCTTTGTCAGACCGCCGATGACTTCCTGATACACCAATACCATTTATGTCCACAACTCGTTCTGGATAAATTGGACGACCAAGGGATGGGAATATCCCAAGATAGGGCTTATGTGGTTAGTAGTTTGAAAGGCTCAGCAGCCGAATTCTGTAGGTTGATAGAGCAGCATCCCATGTGAGCGTTGTGCAGAAGGTACCAATAGCCCTCCCTCATCACTCCTTAATCTCAGCGTGAGGGTGGGCGAAAAAGGCCCTAAGCCAGATGTTTCCGTGATGGGGAAGTTGGCTAGAGCCGTGGTGAGCTTTCGCTTTGCCCGACCGGAGGGCGACTAGTTGGCACTAGGAACCGCTTTATGAGCGGTAGTTCCTTAGTGGAACGAGATTCGATCCCCCGTCCTCCGCCATTGTAGCGCAACCGTTCCCGCTAGGGAACAAGGAGAATTAACAATGGCAAACAGAGTTATGAAATTTCTCATCATTGGTCTGTTGAGTTCCGCCTTCGTGCGCGCTCAAGAGACCCCAAAGCCACTACCGAGGAATCCAGGCGATGTCGTCAAGTACGAGATAAAATTTGATGGCTCAAATGCCGAAAAAATCAAAACGGTATCCACAAGAATGTATCTTGATGGCACCATCCAGAAGGATCAATCTGGTTTTACGCCCCAGTTCAATACTCCGGGTCAAGTTCAACCGATAGCTCCTACGACCTTCATTGTCGAAATGAAGGTTCCCCCAGACATTGCGACTGGCGAATACCGCTTATACGTCAACGCATATGCGACCGAGGGAAGCGCACAGTATAGCGACATGCAAGATTCTAATGTCCCCGCTATACGCATCGAAAATCCGGCGATGTTCACGCCACCCGGAATCAAATTCACCCCGCTGCCTTAAGGCTTCGCTGGATGACAAGTTTGAACAGTGAACATTTTCCCGCCGGCCTGAGGGTATAGCGTGATGCTGTACCCCTCGGCCAGCCCTTTTCGAACGTACTCACCAATCTCTTGATCGGTTAGCTTCGTCCGTTCTGTCCTATCCTTTCCAACGACCCCCAGATAGCCGGAATTGTATTGCGTGCAAGTCCCCATTGGAATTGCTTCCGGCGGAAGCTCGGTTACGCTCACGGATGCTTGTGGTTGACCCGCTACAGCCGCTGTGATGACGGCCAAGGTAAGAACAGCTACACGAATAGCTCTGACATTGTTTTCTCCTTTTTGAAAGTAAAAAGCGATTAGGCCCGCCTTCAAGACCCTTTCACGGCGGTTTTCTGACTATGCCGTTCTCTGTGTCAAACGCATGGTCATCGATTAGCTTCTTTCGCCTCGATGGGGCTCGTCTATCACATTTTTACGCACGGCTTTGCGCCGTGCGCTGCATTGTTGCTCCGCTTAGCGGCTGACAGTTTGCGCTTGTATGAACGGCCTCCAAATTCGGAGCCTTATTCCGGTTCATCCAGTTCGGGCTATGGCGCTCTGCGGCGGCGGTGGTTGCGGAGTTGGTGCCAGGCTTCTTTGTAGGGGGCCCAGCGAGCGGTTGGGCTGGCGGTGTAGAGCAGGATTGCGGTCTTTTTGGGGACGAAGATGCGTTTGGCGGGGATGATGTACCAGAGGTCTTCGGGGATTACGTAGACTGCGATGAAATCGAAGTCTCCGCGCTTATAGCGGCCGCGGGCGGGGCGGACGTTGCACTTGTAGCATCCTTCGGGGCGGCGAGAGGTGGTGGATTTGACTTGCACGCGCACGAAGTGGCCGTGGGTTTCAATGACCGCATCGTAGCTGGCGGAGTCTCCCCAGGGATTGAAAACCTGGAGGCTGTGTTTGGCGGCGGCGGCGATGAATTGCAACTCGGCCCACTCGCCACGGCGTTTGCCATTCTTGATGTTGATTTTGATTTTGGATTTGACTTGGGATTTCATCAGGGGCAATAAAAAACGCGGCCTGGAGAGGCCGCGTCCCTTTCTTTGACTGTCTGGTCCTATTATATCAATTTGAAATAGGCAACTGTGACACGTTTGCGAGAATTATATTCGGAATTATCCACTTGACAGACCCATGAAAATAGCTTAAGCTTGAAGCATGAAAAAGACAGTATATCCCGCAGGTCAAGCGGACCTCTTCACGAATGAAGATAAAGCGATTGAGTTTTTTGAGAAACAGCGCTGGCCCGAAGGCCCCGTCTGTCCGCATTGTGGCGCGGTGAATACTGCTTTCAAGCTAGCAGGCAAGACCACACGCAAGGGCCTGTACAAGTGCAAATGTCGCAAGACCTTCACAGTCAAGATGCGCAGCATCTTTGAGGATTCCCATATCCCGTTGCACAAATGGTTCTACGCGATTCATCTCATGTGCTCCAGCAAGAAGGGCATGAGTGCATATCAGTTTCATCGCATGACAGCGACCTTCTACGGAGAGAAAGTCTCGTATCGCACGGCATGGTTTATGTTCCATCGTATTCGCTTCGCCATGACGCAGCACCCAATGATTGACAAGCTGAGCGGCGTCGTGGAAATTGACGAGACGTACATCGGCGGAAAAGAAAAGGGCATTCGCGGAATCCCGAATCCGGCAACGAGCAAGAAACGTCCGGTACTGGCGCTGGTAGATCGTGAACGCGGCAAGGTGCGCTCGTTTCCACTAGAGCGCGTCACACTCGCCAACATTAAGCCGATCTTGCGGGAACACGTCGAAACAGGCACCACGATTCAAACAGACGAAGCGACCGTCTACCACTTCATGCATGATGACTTCCCGAATCATGATGTGGTGACGCACTCCAAGAAGGAATACGCCCGTCGAGAAGATGGTAGACTCATTACCAGCAACACGGTCGAAGGCTACTTTTCCATACTGAAACGTGGTATCTACGGAACGTACCATCATGTCGGAATCCCTTACCTACAGCAGTATTTGAATGAGTTCGACTTTCGTTACAACAGCCGAAAGATTACCGATATGGAGAGGTCTTCTCTTGCAGTTAAAGCCACGGAAGGCAAGAGGTTGACGCTAAAAACTCCACTGAAGGGGTAACCAATGGGGCGGTTACCTCATCCAATATGTGTAAAGCGGTGACCTTGGTTATGTTTCACTGAAAAGGGTTGACAGGTAGAGTACACTGTAATGCCGAACACCAATCTCAAGAAGGGGTGCCGAGTGGCTACGTCAGCGATCAAGCCTAAATCAGCCGTCGAAGACGTATTAAACGATTTTGACGAAATCTTCGATCGTGCTGCAGCAACCATGACCGATCAGGAGTTCCAGGAAGCCGAAAAGCAATCTAAAAAACTGGATCGGAATACTTCTCCTTCACGGCGTCGCGAAACCGCATAAGTTTAGCCTCCATCTCCTCTGGCGTAATGGTTGGGAACCACAGCTTTAGCAGAGTAGCATATCGTGGCTCAGCGGTTGGGCCCTCCGCGATGAACCTCTTCAACATCGAGCGATTTTCTCTCCTGACGCGTTCCTTATTCTCGTCTCTATAATTTCGCGTCGGGTCTTTCTTCGTCCATTTGGACATATTTTCGTCTTTCTGATGCTGCTGAGCAAAGTGACCTCAGCAACTCATGAAACAAACCGTTGACGAGTATTCCCCTAGTTGAAAAAATAGTGATGCTCGTCATTTGTGTGCAGCAGACGAGGGTCGAACTCGCACGGGGTGTTCTCCTTATCACAGGCACCCCACCAGCTCCCAAGGCTGGCGCGTCTACCGATTCCGCCACTGCTGCCCAAACAAGCTAAAAAGGGTCGGTGGATGTTGCGCTAAACGCCTGCCGATCCTTTTTCAACTCCAGATTTTGCAGCTAAAACAGCCGCAATTCCATTAAAAAATGCCGTTATTCGTTCGGGCTTCCATGTTGCGAACTCCGCCATGTCAACATTCATTCGTATATCGAAACTGACTCCACCAGCTGGTCCGGCTTGGAATTGCGTACTGATGTGCCCAGTCTCTTTAGCCTTTTCAGTCACTGGTTTGTGCTCCGATTCGATAGGAATGTTGGCTTGGGAAGCGACGCGAAGGGTTGTGAGAGGGCCTTTCTTGATCTGGTCACCTTCATGTATCAAAAGGCCACTAGCGTTCATGTAGTCAATAAGAATCCCCAATTGATTCTTATACTCCTTAGCGGCCGATGCGGCATCTGCCAAGCGGCTAACCGCAACTTCTTCTGAGAGGATGCCATTCACGGCAAGCGTAGGCAATATGGCATCGGCAAACCATTGCTCCCGAAGCGCCGGAGCCAGTTTTCGCGCTGCCGTAGTTTCATCCCATTCAGTAGCGCGGAAAAAGTCAAGTACGGCTTGGCCGGGAGTGTACCCGTTCTCTCCTCTAAGCAAGAGTCCGATACTAGAAAAGAACGGATTGGCGAGAGCGATAGTGGAGCCCTTCATTCCAACTGCTGCCGCTACGTCATCATTCGTTACAGGCTTGCCAGACATGCCAGCAGCAGCCCAAGCACGTAGAATCTTGAGTTGGTTGTCGAAGGTGATACGATCAGTCGGCAGGGTTTTTGTTGGGCGAAAGCGGTCCTTCTTACTCGCGGGGTCTTCGATTGTTGAGTTGGATACAGGGATAGCATCAGACATGTCACACCTCTTAGGGATGTTGCGCTTCCATTATGGTACGATTTGGATTCTCGGCTGTCAAGCGCTCATAGATAGGACGTAAGAAATTGAAGATAAAGACTCATTGATTTGAGTTTGAGCATTTGTCATATCACGTATTACTGAGAAAATGACATGAAACGCAAAAAACAACCACGAAATCCGGCTGGGAAAGTCGGGCTTCCAATATCCTTACATCCGCTTAGTTTCGAAGAAGCGGTGTCAGGATTGGCGCAAGTAAAGATGCCTGAGCCGGAAAGCAAAAAGCCGAAAGCCACGCCCAAAAAGGGCAAGTAGCTCTCGGCTCGTTGGGCTCATAGCCTGACAATACGAAATTAATTTGGGTGCGTCAAGTGGATAATTCCGATTATATTTGGCTTGGTTGCAATGAGTTAAAGGCGAACGTGTAGATTTTGCCTATTGACAAGATTTTTCCCGATTTAGGAATTCCTCCTCTGCGCCGACAAAAACAGCAGGTCTTTCGACTGGAGATGACAGAGTGTGGGGAAGGGCCATGCTGGAAGCGCTGCGCTGGATCACTCCGTCGCTAGATTTTGGTCTGGGTTTGCCCTCCGACCTGGGGCGCGTCCAAACATGATTCCGGTTTCGACCTCCACTGGATGCTTGTCTCGCAGGTAGGGTTTGAATTTCCATTGTTTGAAGGCGTCGGTTATGGCTTTTTCCTGGTCGGGGAAGGCGCTTAGAAAGTGGATGTGTTTTACTTTGCCTTCTTTGTCGATGATGATGCGAACCGGCACGGCGTTGAACCGATGCTCGCTGAAGACGGGGTCCACGCGGGCTAGCACGTTTCCGCGGGTTGCGTAGTCTTTAATGCAGACGGGGACATCGCCGCCGCCGGTTCCGACTGTGGGGTTGGCTTCGGCGGGCAACTCCATCTTGTTCAGATCCAGCATCAGGCTTTCCAGTAGTTTCGTATCCCGGCTGGTCAGCACGAACTGCACCGCATGGCAGCGGATTTCGGTGGCAAGGACATACCAATGCAGCTGGGCGATGGGAGACTGATAGGCGAAGAAGGTAAATGGACGGCCGCCGATCTTGGTGGGTGTGGGAGAGAGTTCCAGCTTGTAGTCGGACTGTAGATTGTCCTTCGAGTAATTGACTAACTCGAGGGCGTTGGCGGCGGGCAGGGTGGTGAAGAATAGGTCCTCGGCGGAGATCAGGACGCTGCCCCGGGCTGGGCCTTTGAATGTGTCCGCGGGGCTGAGTTGGGCCAGCACGTAGCGGCCGCTGTCGGATGGAGGCGGGCCTTTGTATTTCTCGGTCCAGTCTTTGGGTAGAGCGTAGCTCATTCCGAAATACTGGTCGCGGAAGACGTTGTTGGTTACGCTTCCGCCTTCGGGGACCGGGGTTTCGGAGTCGCTGGCGCTTGGCCATGCTCCTTTGACCAGAATGACTCCGGTCGGCACTTTGGTCGGGGGAGGCGTGCCGTTGAAAAAGTCGCCGCCGTTTTTGGGGGTAATTTGCGATTGGGCGCTTTGATTCCAAGCCAGCGAGGATATGACGAGAACGATTGCGGAATACAAAAATCGGCGGTGCATATTTCTCCTCCGCAAATGCAGGCGCGAGCGTCCGCGCTCGTTTGGTGCCGTCAGGAACTTGGCCACAGATTCGCGCCGATGTTCACGGATTTTCTTCAGTTCTTGCCTGAATCCGTGTCTATCCAAGTAAACCAAAGGGCGAGGGAATCGGGGATCGCTGGGCACCTGGCGAAACCCAGATCCCTCGCTTTGCTCGGGATGACAGACTGCTTATAGCGAGCGCAGGAAGTCCAAAATTTCCTGCTGCTGCGTGGGATTTAAGCTGTCGAAATTTTCCTCGACAGGAGTGGCTTCACTGCCATTGCCGGCGTGGGCTTGGATCGCCGCGTTGAGGTCGGTGGTGCGACCGTCGTGCAGCAAGAAGATTCGCTGTCCCAGGCCCCACAGGGGTGCGGTGCGGAACTGGTCGCCGCCGGCGCCGCCCTGGGAAACGTTGTCCGCGAGACCGCCGCCCATGTGATGGATCTCGATGTCCGAGAACGCATTTACCGGGGCGTTGCCGAGCGCTGGAACGAAGCTCGACGCTTGGGTCGAGCCGGGCGACGCATTGTGGCAAACCGCGCAGCCGATGGCGTTGAACAACTGGCCGCCGGCGGCAATCGTGCTGGCGGAAACCTGCTGTCCATTCAGTATCACTCCACCGGGTAGCGGCGGAGCCAGAAAGCGCATGAAATTGGCAAAGGCGGAGACGTCGTCCAGGACCGCTGCCTGCGGGGTAGAGGTTGGGTTGGGCGTGTCTTCCGGATAACCCTTTTGGGAGAGATTCAAGCAGCTCGATGGCAGGCCGAGTAGTTGCTGGTCCTCCCCAGGCAGTGGACGATCCTGGGGGAAGAGCTCGTTGCTGATACCCATCTCCACGTTGTAGGCCTCACCGGTAAAGATGTGCAGCGACTTGTTTTGTGCCTTCCAGCCAAAACGGCTGATGGTGCCATCGTTGCCGTTGTGGTTGAAGGTGCCGGAAATACCAAGGTTGTTGGAGTTGTTGTTCGCCTGATTTTTCAACAAGGTTGAGTCGTCAAGATTTTCGATCAGACCCGCACCGAAGGTTGGCGTGGGAATGCGGAAGATGATGTTGCCCACTTGGCCGGCGTAACTGAAACTGGGCTGTGGCAGGTTGCAGTTGCCGGCATCGGTGCGGCCGCTGACCGTAAAGAGGTCTTCCACTCCCCCGTTGGGAGCGTTGTAGTTGACGGTACCGTTCGCGTTGAAGAAAAACGGAAAGCGGGCTTCGCGGGTGGGGCCGTTGGCAGTAATAAAGTAGGGGGTCTGGTCTTTAGGGGCGACCGGGCTGCCGGCAAAACCGAATTGGGGATTGGTGGCAGCACCGGTCCCGCCAATTGCAGGTTGCGCGTGACATGAACTGCAGCTATTCGAGTTGAAGCGCGGCCCCAAACCGGTATTGTTGCCGCCGGAGACCGCCTCCACGTCCTGGAAGCGAATTTGACCGTCCTGGAAGAACGGCAAGAAGCCGTTCGGGTCCGTGGTGATGATTGTCTGGCCGGTGTTTCGGTTGGCGGACTGAACTCCCGGGTCGGTTTGAGCGAATGCCATCCCGGCGAGGAACAGAACGGCCAAAGTTAAAACTGATGCGAGCTTCGTCTTGTTCACAATTCCTCCTTATGAGTGTTTGGCGAATTTCTGATCGCTTTCACTTTTGATCTGCGTCCCACAAAGTACCTGGGGGATTTCCGCCACGGGGACCACTAAGTTGAGTCCGCGAAAATGTGGCGGGTGAAGGCTCTTTGGGTGGACAGCTTAGGCACACGAACAGGGCGCGAAGCTGCATCCAGTCATGGAGCGTGCTCCCGTGAAATCGTCTTGACTATCGACGCGGAGGTCACCCAACGCAATTTTTCTGGGCGCGAGCAGAGTGCATCGCCACTGTCAAACACAAGGCTCACACCCCAGCGAAGATGGCGCAGAAAACCATGCGCTGAGTGGCGGCAGCGTGAAGTTTCGGTAGAGATTGCGCCAGAGATTAGTACGGCTCCAGATGAGAGTCAATCAAAAAATGCGTGCTTGTGCACTTCCTATTCGCCGGGGGAACAGATCTCCTGCAAAATGATTGGAGTAGCATGTTCGCCGGTGGGAAACCGCTTTCCGAACCCGATGTCCAAAAGTTAGACTCTTTCGAAATTGGCAGGGCGCTTCGTTTGTGCAAGCGGCTGTTTTCCTCGCGGTGTTAGACTAATCGGTCATTTTCGCGGGAGGATTTTTCTTGTCGATTGATCCTGTTTTGGTGGTTCATGGGGGTGCCTGGGCGATTCCGGATGAGATGGTCGAGGCGCATCTTAACGGAGTACGAAATGCCATGGCCGCGGGCTGGCAGGTGCTACAGCGTGGCGGGCCGGCGCTCGACGCGGTCGAGGAAGCAGTAGTGGTCATGGAAGATGATGAGACCTTTGATGCCGGACGCGGCAGCTTCCTCAATCGCGAAGGCAAAGTGCAACTCGACGCTCTGATTATGGAGGGCGCCACGCTGCGAGCCGGAGGCGTGGGCTGCGTGGAACATTTGCGCAATCCGGTGCGCGCCGCTCGCAAGATCTTGAGCGAAAGCCCGCATGTATATTTCGTCGCCGACGGTGCGGAGCGGTTCGCGGCGGAGCATGGCATTCCGCTCTGCGGGAACGAAGACCTCATCATTCCCCGCGAGGTTGAGCGCTTGCGAGAATTCCAGGCGCAGGCCGCGGCAGATAAGCCCGATCTGCTTGCCCCGATTCTGTCTCACGACACGGTGGGCGCGGTCGCGCTCGATCGCAAGGGAGACATTGCTGCCGCAACCTCCACCGGTGGCACCCTCAATAAAGCTCCCGGGCGACTGGGGGATTCCTCTCTGATCGGATGCGGATGCTACGCCGACAACAAAACTGCGGCGGCCTCAACTACCGGGTGGGGCGAGCCCATCATGAAACTGGTTCTGGCAAAGTGGGCGACAGACCGCGTAGCTTCGGGGAGTTTGCCGGAGTGGGTGGCGGCAGAGGCGATCAACTATCTGCAGTCGAGGTTGAACGGACACGGCGGCATGATTTTGCTTGACGCTCGCGGGCGTCTCGGCATCGCCCACAATACGCCGCGCATGGCGTGGGCGCTGAAGACAGTGGGAGAAGAGAGTTCCGGCATCAGTCGCAATGACTGAGAAGTGTTCCATGTGGAAAACTGATTGTTACGAGAGTTTATTTGATTGGCCTTCCCGCCTCATGCTAAATGCCTGTACCATATTTTGATGCGACTTCGACTTCTTCGTTCGGTGGGTTGGGTGCTGGTTGCCTGCGGATCGGCTTATGCCCAGTCGTCTGGATATCTTTCAAAGGAGCGGGCAGTTAACCGGCAGCCCGGCCTTGCTCTGCGATCCAGTGTTTACGTTAAGGTGCGGCTCGACAAGACGGTAAAGGTTTCAGCTTTGAAACCGAGCAATGTGGTCGAGGGTAAGCTGGCACAGGACGTGTATTCGGGGGATCGCGAACTTTTCTCTGCGGGCAGCCGCGTGCGGTTGACGGTAGATAAACTGCAGCGCCGCCGAAGAGTGGCCAACGATCACTGGCCCTTGATCGTTAAGGTGTTCACTCCTCGGCATGAGAACTATCCTACCTTTCAATCTGCCACTGTCTCTTTGCCCGATGGTAAGGAGTCTGCCCTGCAAGTTTCGTTGATTTCCATTAATCGCGAAACCGAAATACGTGCCCAGGTAAAGACGACGTATCAGCCGGCGGCGCAACCCGGAGATGCGAGCTCGACGCAAACTTCGTTGACAACTCAGAGTGGATTGAGGAGTGCCGAGACAAAGAAGAGCTTGGGATCGGGAAACAGCGGAGCCATCGTGACTTTGGAGGCGGTGAATCCCACGGAAATATTGGGGGTATCCGCAGGCACTGCATTGGCAGGTCCGTTGACTTTGGCAGCCGGGACTCCGGCGAAAATCATTCTTCTGGGCGGGGTCAGCGCTTCCAAGAGCCATCCGGGAGATTTGTTTCAGGCACGCCTGGTGGAGCCGGTGGTGGTGGATTCGAAAGTGGCGTTGCCGGAGGGGACGCTGCTTACCGGGAAGGTTCTGAAAAGTACGCCTCCCCGCGTGTTGAGCCGGTCCGGATCTCTCCTGCTGGGGTTCACGGATCTTACTCCGCCGGGTGGGATGGCTGTGCCGGCGCCCGCCTCGATCACAGGGGCGCAGATCGATCAGAGATCGCACACCAAGATTGATCCGGAAGGGAAGCTCCACGGGGATCGACCGGGCAAAGCCTGGATGCTGTTAAACGCTGGAGTGACGGCGGGAATCGCCAAAGAGGCCGACGATGCAACCCAACTGCTGGTCGAGGCCCTCGTCGAAACAGCGACCGACGCTTCCACAGCGGGAACGGCCAAGATTGTCGGGGTTTGCGCGTCGGGAGTGTTCATGCTCACGCGTCACGGACGGGATGTGGTTTTGCCCAGGTTCACCGAGATGAA
>Ga0210406_10000322_pt1 | contig 69157 bp, 52 predicted proteins | sample IncBWC30MmetaG_FD_155454 | JGI IMG/M metagenome (GOLD analysis project Ga0210406, IMG submission 155454) | Forest soil microbial communities from Barre Woods Harvard Forest LTER site, Petersham, Massachusetts, United States - Inc-BW-C-30-M | ecosystem: Environmental > Terrestrial > Soil >...
ATGAAATACATTTCCTTGTGGGGAAAGAAAACCCAGGAGACCAGGAAAGCGAGAACAAGCACGAGGGTGTAGGAAAGCACCGAGAAGGTAATACGCAGCCAGCGGGGCTCTTCCTGGTCTCGATCCGGCTTATTTGCTGCCAGATCCTCCTCGGCGTTCTCGTCGAAATTACCCAGGGGCTCGGGTTTTCCTGTTTCACCGGCGCCCTCGCCACCTTTGTGGTCTACGACTTCGATTTCGGAAAGGCGCTCAAGGCGCTGGCCTACCCAGCCGAAGCAACCCTCCTCGTCACTGTGGGGGTCGTAGACCCATGCCACTTGGAGAGGCGAAGAAAAGAAATTTTTGTGGATGAAGGTATCGTGATCGGAAAGAAATACGCCGAACCCGGGATGTGAGTGGTACCAACCTACGATGCGGTGATCGGGATACTTGGCGTCCTTTGTTTGATAGATATGCGCCCAGGTGTCCTGCGTGAATGTGACGTGTGTCCCAGCTTGGGCCGCGTTTGCTCCCGAGATGCAGGCTTCGATTGTCAGGCTGTTTTTGTCTTCGCTGCCAATGAGTACTCCGCAAACTTCCGTCTTGCTGCAAGAGCGCGCATGCTGTCGGATTTGGCGGAGCACTTCGCCATCGACGATTACGGCTGGTTGAGGCCCTTTCCCTCCGTGCTTTCGCACCCTCATGCGCGCCTCGTTCGGGGGGCGGGTCCCAGGATTGCTTCGCGATCGCCGGCGATCAGATAGCCGATCTCGCGCTCCGCGCTCCGCGCCGTGAAGACATCGAACAAGGGCAATCCCAATTGATCCAGAGAACGTGCGCCATAGGATTCGCTTCCTGAATAACCGTGAATAGTCTCGACGGTGCGCATCTGCCCGTCCTTCGGGCATTTTCCTTGTGCAAAGGAAATGCTGCCGGCAGGAGCAAACCGTACTTCTTCCGCGCGGCAGTTCGAGCAGACAAGTTTGTGCACGACGTCGCGGCTGAATTCGATGGTTACTTCTTTTGCTCCGAGGTCGTGCTTGCCGCGTTCCAGCAAATCGGCTAGCGTCAACTGGCTTGCTCGCTCGGGGCATTCCACGACGCGCTCAAGGGTGTAATGGCTCATGCAATCGGCATTGGCCGTGTATTCCACGCGGTACGAACTGTGGTTCAAGCCTTCAAAAACAAATCCATGCCCTGCCAGCGTCGACATGCCATGAATCAGCTTTACTGCCTCCTGGACTTGAATTCCCGCGATGATGGAGGAAATCGTCGGTGTTGTCGGCACTTTGCCTTCCACGTTGCTTTCGCGGGTCAGCAAATTGCACGACATCCGCTTTTCCAGCAGCTTCCAGTCGGTTTCTCCGAGCGTGCATTCGTAGCACGGGGCCGAGCCGGCGACGAAGACGCGCGCGACGCCATTGATGCCTTCGATCGCGCCGTCAATCCAGGGCCGGTTCATTTTCCACGCGCATCGATTGATCCACAGGCGCGCTTCGCGATTGTCGAGGCCCGCGAGGATCACATCGCTCCAGGAAAAAAGCCCCAAGCCGCAGTCGTGCATGACGTTGCCCACCATCGCGCGCACGTTGCTCTCACCGTTGAGAGCCTCTACGGAACGTGCGGCGGCGTTGGCTTTGAACTCGCCGACGTTCTCGCTGCGGAATAACACCGTTCGCGACAGGTTGGATTCCTCGATACGGTCGAGATCCATCACCACGATGTCCCGGAATCCGAGCAAGCCCAAGTTTTTCAGGATTTCGTTGCCGAGAGCGCCGGCGCCAATGACCAGCACTTTGGTTTCGCGGATTTTATTCTGGTCCCACCAGGGAATCAGGCCGAGCCGGCTGTAGCGGTCCTCGCGGACTTCCTGCGCGCCGACCGTAACCATGTTCGGCGGGTTCATGTTTAGCCTGCGGTGATTTCCGGTTGCAAGCGCAGGATGTCTCCCTCGCGCACGCCCGCTTCTCCGAGCGTCTGCGAATCCTGGATCTGGCGTCCCGAATTTTTGTGGTGAAACTTGTAACTCAAGGGCGCACCATCAGGCCCGTTGGTGGGCAGCCGCAGTTTCTGAACCAGCACGGCTACAATCTTGTTGCACGGGGCATCGTCAGGCAGTTCCACGGGCACCCGTTTGTTCTCAGTTGAATCAAACACCGTCACATTAATGGTGGGCATCAGTTTTTTTCCCCGGGGAAGAATGGATGAGGGCGGGAACTCTGGACTGTGAATGCTCGCTGGATTTCCCTGGATTGCCGGAAGCGTGCAGATACTCCTCGAAACGCTTGCGGCCTTCGGGCGTGAAGTCCCAGCCGAATTCGTGAAGGAGCGCCTTGGCGGCAACGGCAAAATTGAGATTCTCGGCATTAGGCTGGGCGCTCTTGTCGAAGGTCGAGCTCACCACTCCCACGAGATTCCCTTGCTCGTCGTACACTGGGCCGCCGCTGTTTCCGGGGCTCACCGGCGCCGAGATCTGCAGCACGTTTTCTTGCAATCTGGAGATGATTCCGGTGCTGAGAGTGAACTTCAGCCCCTCTGGGTGGCCAATTACAAAGATGCTTTCGCCTTCCTTGGCGTCGGTAACCGGCTGTACGAACTCTCCCTGTCCGGAATGCCTCGGCAGCCAGACTAGCGCGAGATCCAGACTCTGATGCCTGGCGATGACGTCCGCGCCGGACCACACCCCGGAGGCCAGCGAAACCATGGCGCGCGGTTTTTTCGCCACGCTCCAGTCGTTGGTCCCTATGACATGTCTCGCGGTTGCAAATAAGTAGCCCGCCGAACTGGCGTGCAGCAGCATGCCTGCGCCGAACGAGGATGAAAGAATCTCGCGTTTGCCAAAGAGCGATTGCGCTGCGGGAGAAATGACTGCGACCAGGGTCTTGAGCTGCTTGGAAGCGTCGCTGCCGGACATCGTGCCGTCTTTCGGTAAGCGCGGATACTCCGACCGCTCGTCAAGCTCCGCTAGCCCACTGCCTACTACGGACGGCAGCGGCCCGAGAGAGAAGACGACGACTACGGCCAATGAAGTCAGGATTCCGCTGATGACCAGCAGCGTCGATAGATACGCCGTCCACGCATGGCGCGTTCGAGGCGGCTGTCCGCGCAGCGCCACTCTCAGAATTATCGTGACCAGGCAAAGCAGTGGCAGGAAGGGAACCAGAACGATCGGTCCAAGCCGGCCCCACCACGGGATCGCTGGCGGCAGTTTCGGCTCGAGGCGTACGGTTTGCTCCGGTTCCGGTTGGATTTCCGTGAGCTCTCCGGAGCTGATTACGATTTTGTCCACTAAGTCCCGCAACCTTTCGCCGAGCAATCACACCAATTCTATTGGAGTTCTCTCAGCGGAGAGAGTTATATACAGTGTTATACCTCAAAGCGCAAGTTGGGGGAGAAGCGTCCCTTCGCTTCGTGTCATAAGTCTCATCGTGGTCTTTCCTGCCGACTTTTTTCTTGTGCGGAAGAGCTAAGAGCTTGACTGGCCCGTAACTTCCCACTAGCCTCTTGCGTCTAGTTCTTCAGTCAAGGTTGCCGGGGGACGGTCGTCCATTTAACGTTTTCGCGAGGAGTCTTGCATGGGTTCTAAACACACTGTCAGGTGTACGCTAGCGGTCTGCGTCATGGCTCTTTTGGCGGTGCTCTGTGCCGCGCCTTCTGCCCGGGCACAGGGCGGCGAGCCGCAATACTTTGCCATTCGCGGAGCCAAAGTCGTCCCCGTTTCTGGGCCGCCCATTGAGAACGCCACGATTGTCATTTCTCGAGGGCTCATCACGGGTATTGGAAAGGACGTCGCTATTCCGGCCGAAGCGTGGGTCATCGAGGGGAAAGGGCTTACGGTTTATCCGGGACTTGTTGACGCTTTTACAGACGTCGGGATTCCCGCCGCCCCTCCAGCGGTCGGCGAAGGCGGACCGCGGCGCGGGCCGCAAGAAGGTGCGGCGCGCGGCCCCGAGGACCGGCCGGCCTCCACGCCGTGGCGCAGCGGGGCTGACGAAGTCAGCCTGAGCGACAAACGCATCGAAACATGGCGCAACGGAGGATTCACCACTGTTGTTTCCGCGCCGAAAGGTGGAATTTTTCCGGGGCAGGCGGCGGTGCTCGATCTTGCCGGCGAACACGCGGGAGATCTGGTCGTGAAGTCGCCGGTCGCAATCCCGGTGTCGTTTCAAACGTCTGGTGGATTCGGCGGCGGGTTCCCGAGTTCGATCATGGGCGTGCTCGCCTACATCCATCAGGTCTGGCTGGACACCGAGTGGAGCATCAATGCGCAGACCGTCTACGAGAAAAACCCTCGCAGCATGGCGCGGCCGCGTTATGACCGTACCGAAGCCGCACTGGCCGAGGCTCTCGAAGATCACGCGCTGGTTTTGATTCCGGCGAACAATTCGATTCAATTGCGCCGCGGGCTGGAACTCGCGGATCGCTGGAAGGTCAACGGCGTCCTTTACGGCGGACAGATGGCTTATGAGGTCGCGCCGGAAATCGCAGCGAAGAAAATGCCCGTGCTCGTGAATCTCAAGTGGCCCGAAGCCGAGAAAGACGCCGATCCTGAGGACAAGCCGTCGCTTCGAACGCTGCGGTTCCGCGAGCGCGCACCGTCTTCACCGGCGGTGCTGGCTAAAGCGGGAGTGAAGTTTGCGTTTTATTCGGGTGGCATCACTGCTCCAAAAGACATTCTGAAATCCGCGAAGAAATCGATTGATGCGGGCCTTCCGGCTGACGCCGCGCTTCGCGCGCTGACGCTTTCGGCGGGGGAAATTTTCGGCGTCGCCGACCGCCTGGGCTCACTCGAAAACGGGAAAATCGCCAATCTCGTCGTTACGGATGGCGATCTCTTTGAGGACAAGACGAAAATCAAAATGGTTTTTGTCGACGGCCGCAGATTCGAGGTTCACGAGCCGGAAAAACCCAAGGATCCGCCGAAAGGCGACATCAGCGGGAAATGGAAACTCTCCTATACCACGCCCGACCGTGGTCCAGAGGAATCTACCGCTGACCTCACAATGGAGAAGGACGGCGCAATCACCGGCACGGTGGCCAGCCAGCGTGGCACTACGTCGATCATCAGCGGTTACCTGACCGTCGATAAGTTCAGTTTCACCATCAACATTCTTATTGAGGGAGGCCCCGTCGATGTCTCTTTCTCCGGCACATTTGATGGGACTTCCGTAAAGGGAAGCATCAGCGGGCCAGGTTTCTCGATCGATTTCACCGGCGTGAAACCCACAAACAATACAACTGCTGCTGCGGCCGCGCTCGGAGGTGCCCAGTGAAAATCTCATACAGACTCTTTTCACGCTCGCAGACTTTCCGAATCCTTAACTTCCTTTACCTCCTGAGTCTCCTTTGCGTCCCTCTTGCGCGCGCTGCCGCTCTGCCGGACGCTCCCGCGGCCATTGTGATTCAAAACGCCACCATCCTGACGGTTTCGCATGGAACCATTGAGCACGGCTCCATCCTTATTAAGGATGGCAAAATCGCTGAAATCGGCCAGAGCGTCAAGGCGCCGAAAGACGCTCAGGTGATCGATGCCGCGGGACAGTTCGTCATTCCAGGAATCATCGATTGCCACTCCCACATCGCTGCTGAAAGCATCAATGAAGGCAGCGTTTCCGTGTCTTCGATGGTGAATATGGCGGAGATTCTGAATCCCGAGGACATCGACATTTACCGCGACCTCGCAGGTGGGGTGACTTCGGCAAATATTCTTCACGGCTCCGCCAATTCCATCGGTGGCCAGACGTTGGTGATCAAGCTTCGCTGGGGCCAGCCTGCCGCGAAGCTTCCCTTCGAAGGCGCGATGCCCGGCATCAAGTTCGCACTCGGCGAAAACCCCAAGCGATCGAACTTCAGTGTCCCCGGCCAGCCACGGCGGTATCCCGCCACGCGGATGGGCGTGGAAGAGACGATCCGCGCCGCGTTCAGCGAAGCTCGCGACTACAAAAAAACCTGGGACGACTACAACAAGCGCGCCACCAGTGAAAAGAATCTCATCGCGCCGCGCCGTGACCTGCGCCTCGATCCGCTCGTCGAAGTGCTGGAAGGCAAACGGTACGTTCATTCGCACTGCTACCGCGAGGATGAAATCCTGATGCTCCTGCGCGTGGCAAAAGAGTTCGGCTTCAAAGTCCGCACGTTCCAGCACGTTCTCGAAGGCTACAAAGTCGCCGATGAGTTGGTTGCCGCCGGGGTCGGCGCTTCCACTTTTTCCGATTGGTGGGCTTATAAAGTGGAAGCTTACGATGCGATTCCATACAACGCCGCGCTGATGACGCGACGCGGCGTGGTCGTCTCCATCAATTCCGACGATGCGGAAGAAGCCACGCACCTGAACCAGGAAGCCGCCAAGAGCATGAAGTTCGGCGGCCTCTCGCATGACGAAGCGTTGAAGATGGTCACTATCAATCCTGCGATGCAGTTGGGCATCGACAAGCGCGTTGGCACTATTGACGTCGGCAAGGACGCAGACCTGGCCATTTACAATCACGATCCGTTGAGCGCGTATGCCGTCGTGCAGAAAACCTTGATCGATGGACGCGTCTATTTTGACCTTCAGCGCGACATCGCCGAACGCTCCGAGCGCGAAAAAGAAAAGAAAGCGTTGATGGACAAACTCAAGAAAGCCGCGGAGAAAAAATCGGAGGACAAGAAACCCGACGCCACCGTGCCCATCGGGCAGAAATCTGGCGAAAAGAAACCCGATACGACTAAACCGGAAGAAAAAAAGCCGGAAGATAAACCAAAGCCGCCGCAATCCGGTGGCGTGGACTCAAAGGATGCAGCCGTTCTGTCCGGGGGTGCGCTGTGAAATGCGCCTCCCTCACTTTTCGAATCCTTCTAATGTTCATGGTGGCATGCGCATTGTCCGGCGTCGCCAGGGCCCAGTCACAGCCGGCAACCACCTATGCGATCACTCACGCGAAAATCTTCACCCTGTCGGGAACCAACATCGACGACGGTACGCTCATCCTTCGCGATGGAAAAATCGCCGGCGTGGGCGTCGGCTTGGACATCCCCGCGGGGGCCCAAGTTATCGATGCCAAGGGATTGCAGGTTTACCCTGGAATTTTTGACTCCATCACGCAAATGGGATTGCGCGAAATCGGTGCTGTCAATGCGACTGTGGATTCGACGGAGACGGGAAATTACAACCCGGACGTGGTTGCAGCAACGGCGGTGTCCCCTTCGAGCGAGCATATTCCGGTGACGCGCGCCGCGGGCATCACGGAAGTTCTTGCCGTTCCGGGCAGTGGCGGATTTGATTCCGGTGGCGGAGGCAGCGTCATCGGCGGTCAAGCATCTGCGATCCATATGGCGGGCTGGGAAATCGACGAGATGCTCATCAAAAAGAGCGCTGCGATGGTAATCAGCTGGCCCCAGATCGAGACGCAAACATTCGACTTCGCCACTTTCTCTCGCAAAGAAAAGCCTTATGCCGATGCCAAGCAGGAGTACGACAAGCAGGTTACTGAAATCACAGATTGGGTGGAGCGCGCCCGGCACTATGCCCAGGTCATGGATAAGAGTTCAGCGGCCAAGTACGATCGCGATTTGAAGCTCGAAGCTCTCGCGCCGGTGGTTCGCGGTGAATTGCCGGTCTTGGTTTTTGCCAATCGCGCGCGTGAGATCCGCAACGCCGTCGAGTTTTGCGACAAGCAGCGGTTGAGGATGATCCTCGCTGGCGGGGAAGAGGCTTACAAGGTCAAGGACCTGCTCCGTTCGAAAGGCGTTCCGGTAATCCTTCGGCCGGTGCTTTCTCTTCCGCCCGAGGAGGACGATCCGTACGACCGTTTGCTTTCGCAGCCTGCGGAACTTGCCGCTGCGGGAGTGAAATTTGCCTTCGCCAGCTTCGATAATTCCTTCGCGCGGCGGCTGGGACAAAACGCGGCGAATGCCGTCGCGCACGGCTTGCCCTATGAGGAAGCCCTGAAGGCGGTCACAATCTACCCCGCACAGATCTTCGGCCTTGCCGATCAGATCGGAACCCTCGAGCAGGGCAAGCTCGCCAACGTTATCGTGACCAACGGCGACCCGCTCGAACTGACCACTGACGTCAAATACCTTTTCATCCGCGGCCAGCTCACATCTCTGGACAACCGCCATCTGCGTCTCTACGAGAAATATTCAAAGCGGCCGAAACCCGCGAATTAATTCGCGATTCTCTCCGTGTACGGCGTTCAGGAGAAACGTTCTACCACCTCATCCGTCAGACGTCTTTCCCGGCTCGACGCGCCACGCACGTGGATCCCATGGTGGCCCTGCGGTACGAGTAGTCCGGGCCTTGCTCTATTGAAAGCCGTTTTTTCTGCAACTTTCGAGAAACTTTTCCCGGAAAGCTGCGTTCTAGTCAAAGAACGCCATGAACCCACGCTCCTGCTGTCCTGTCTTTCTCGCGCAAATTCTCGCGATTCCTTTCCTTTACGGCCTTGGATTGACTCCTGCCGCGCACTGCCAGGAGCCAGGCAAGATCGTCGATCAATATGTGAAGGCTGCAGGGGGCGGCAAGGCTTTGGCGAAGATACAGACGTTGACGCTAGAAGGGACGTTTACGGGTGACGACGGCAAGTCCGGAACGTATACGCTGGATACCAAGCTCCCGAATCGATATTACTCGGAACTCCTGGTGGGCGAGAAAAACGTGATCGAGGCGTACAACGGCAAGTCGGCGTGGCACCAGACCGCCGCCGGCGAGCTTGGCACGCTGGTAGGCCCCGAGGGAATGCAACTGGAGGCGGCCTCGCAGTATTACAATTCCCGGCTGCTAAATCTTAAAAAGAACAAGATAACACTGGCGCTAGCGGGGCACGCGCAGGTGGGAGGAAAGGACGCGCTGCAACTCGAGGTGACCACGGCCACCGGCGTGAAGCGCCATGTTTTCTTCGATATGCAGTCGCACTTGATCGCGAAGGAAACGGCGACCGTCGGCGGCATCGAGGAAGAGATTTTTTATGACGACTACCGCCCCGTGGATGGCGTGAAGTTGCGCTACAAAATACGGCTGCGCCGCGGAAGCGATAAGTACGACATCATCGTGACGCGCGCAGTCGTCAACGGAACTGTCGGCGAACGCGTGTTCGATTTCCCGATCAAGTCGCAAGTGAAACTGCCGGACCTGAAGGCGCTGTTCAAAGAGATTGACGACAACCAGAAAGCCATCGACAAGCTAAGAGAGAACTACGCCGGATCGCAATCGGAAGAGGAGACGGAATACGAAGGCGACGGAAAGGTTAAGAAGCATGAAATCAGCGAGTACACGTTTTTCTATCTCAACGGAGACGAGATTACCACGCTGGTGAAAAAGGATGGCAAGCCCTTAAGCGAAGCGGAGCAGAAAAAAGAAAACGAGAAGACCCAGAAACGCATCGAGGAACATCAGAAGCGCGAAGCCAAGAAAGAAGCGAAAGAAGAGAAGGCCAAGGAAGAAGGAAAGGACAAAGAGAGTGACGAACCAGGGATCGAGGTTTTCCTACGCGCTTGCCAGTTTGTGAATCCGCGGCGCGAGCGCTTCCGCGGGCAGGACGTGCTGGTCTTCGACTTCGAACCTAATCCCGAATTCAAGCCGCACAAGCTGGTGGAAAAACTGGCGCAGAAACTCGCCGGTGTTGTCTGGGTCGACGAAAAGGCGCACGACGTCGCGCGGCTGGAAGCGTATTTCGTGGGCGACATGAAGATTGCCGGCGGTTTGCTTGCGAATCTGCAGAAGGGAACCAGCTTCGTTTACGAGCAGGGGTTCGTGAACAACGAGGTGTGGCTGCCAACTTACATGGAAGCGCACATTGGAGTGCGATTCCTGCTCGTGAAAGGGATTAAAGCCAGCGTCGTGACGCGCTACTGGGACTACAAGAAATTCAACGTGGAAACTTTGTCCACCATCGCAAAGCCCAAGGGCGCGGCTGATGCTCCCGCGAACCCGCCAACAAAACCGCAGTGAAAGCATCTCAGCTGAACGGTGACCCGTTTCAGGTTTCCTGAGGTACAATCCTGCCCGCGAACTTGCTGAGCCAGCCGGCGATTCACGATGTACTAAACCAAGATTTTGAAGGAGGCGCATGCTGAAGAGTATTTGTGCAAATGTTGTACTGATGTTCGTGGCTCTCCTTTTCCTTGCCGCCGCGGATTCGCCTGCGCAATCGAAGCAGGAGATGAAGATGGATGAAGGACCGCTGCGCGTCGCCCTCGCGGGGCTGGTGCATGGACATGCCTTCGGTTTCTTCGACCAGTTTCAGAGAAGAACGGATCTGCAAGTCATCGGAATTGCGGAAGCCGACGGACAACTGGTTGCGCAATTTGAAAAAAAGTACGGCCTGGCGCCAAGCATTTTCTATTCCGACTTGGAAGAGATGCTGAAGAAAACGCATCCTCAAGCAGTGCTGGCGTATACCAACACTTACGATCATCGCCGCGTGGTGGAGATCTGTGCGCGGTACGGCGTGCCGGTGATGATGGAAAAGCCGCTGGCAGTCAGCCTCGAAGATGCGCGGGCGATCGAAAAAGCGGCGCGTGCGGGGAAGATTCAGGTTTTAGTGAACTACGAGACGACCTGGTACCGCAGCAATCAGGCAGCTTACGACCTGGTGCACGAAAAAGCCCTCGGAGAAATCAGAAAAATCGTGGTGCATGACGGCCATAGCGGTCCCAAGGAAATCAATGTTGGTCCGGAGTTTCTCGCCTGGCTTACTGACCCCAAACTAAACGGCGGTGGCGCGCTTTTTGACTTTGGCTGCTATGGTGCGGACCTGGCGACCTGGCTCATGGACGGGAAGCCCCCAGACTCGGTGACCGCCGTAACGCAACACATCAAACCGGAAGTTTATCCCCGAGTGGATGACGATGCCACCATCATCCTGACGTATCCCAAGGCGCAGGCGATCGTGCAGGCCTCCTGGAACTGGCCGTTCTCGCGAAAAGATATGGAAGTGTACGGGCAGAAGGGATACGCCATCACCGTCGGGCGCGACGCGGTGCGGGTGCGGCTGCCGGAGAAGGAGGAGATTTCCGAAGTCGCCAAGCCTCTGCAGAAATCGAAAGAGGATTCTGTTTCCTACCTGCGAGCGGTGCTTTTGGGAGGCTTGAAACCGGAGGGGCAGTCCTCGCTGGAAACGAATGTGATTGTGACGCAAATACTGGACGCCGCCAGAAGATCGGCCGCATCGGGAAAGACCGTTTCGCTGACGGGAACGCCGTAGTCTGACCGGGAAGCGATTTTCTATTTTGCGGAAACAGGGCGGTCCAGCGCCTCGCGAACTTTTTCCGTGAGCGCTTGGGGCGTAAACGGTTTTTGCAGGAACGAGATTCCTTCCTCGAGTGTGCCGTCTTGCGCGATCACATTATAGGTATAGCCGGACATGTACATCACACGCAGATTGGGGAAGCGCCCGGTGAGGCGTTTGGCCAGTTCGCGTCCGCTGATTCCCGGCATCACCACGTCCGTCAGCAGCAGGTGGATTTCGGCGCCGTTGTCTCCCGCCAGGCGCTCTGCTTCTGCCGGTGAAGGCGCTCCGATCACCGTGTATCCGCGATCAGAAAGAACCATCTCCGTCAGCTCACGCAAATCAGGTTCATCTTCGACAAGCAGAATGGTTTCATGGCCTCTGCGCGCTGCTGATGACGTAGTTATCGTCGGCGACTCTGGCAGCGGAATGGCGTCCGTAACACGCGGCAAATAAACTTTGAAAGTCGTGCCTTTTCCCAGCTCGCTGTATACCCAAATATAGCCGCCGCTCTGCTTCACGATGCCGTACACCGTCGAGAGGCCAAGTCCGGTACCACGGCCGCTTTCCTTGGTGGTGTAAAAAGGCTCGAAAATGTGGCCGACAGTGTCGGGGGTCATGCCAACGCCCGTGTCTGTGACGGCGAGCAAAGCGTAGGGACCGGGAATCACAACCGCATGGTCGCGGGTATAGGTGGAGTCGAGGTCCACGTTGCTGGTTTCAATGAGGATGCGGCCGCCGTTGGGCAACGCGTCGCGCGCGTTCACCACCAGATTCATGATGACCTGCTCGATTTGCCCCGGATCGGCTTTGATCGCTCCGGCCTCTTTCGAAACTAAAGTTTTCATCTCGATGTTTTCGCTCATCAAGCGCCGCAGTAGCGGATCGAGATTCGTTACGATGGTGTTGAGATCGAGAATCTTCGGCCGTAAGACCTGCTTGCGGCTGAAAGCGAGCAATTGACGGACCAGGGTGACCGCGCGATCGGCGGCTTCTTCGATGCGCCGTATATCGCTGTGCAGCTCCGGGCGGTCCAGGCAGCGCTGTTGGGCCATCTCGACGTATCCCTTGATGATGGTCAGAAGATTATTGAAATCGTGTGCCACGCCGCCCGCCAGCCTCCCGACGGCTTCCATCTTGCGAGCCTGCTGCAATTGGTCCTCGAGCATCTTGCGGTCGGTGATGTCGACGATCAACCCTTCCATCACCGGATGACTGTCACTGCCGTGCACAACGACCGCCGAGTCGCTTACCCAGATGGTTCCCCCATCCTTTCGCGAGATGCGATACTCGGCCTGGAAGGGTTCTCCCCTCGCGCTGCGTTCTTCAGCGGAGATCACGATCGAATGGTCCTCGACGGGAATATGACACAGCCAATCGCGCGACCCGGCAAGCCATTCTTCCGGCGCATAGCCGAGCATGATCTCCACTTGCGGGCTCACATAGAGCCATTGACCTCGAACACCAATTTCCGCAATGTAGCTGATCGCTGCGACTTGTTCGATGAGCGTGCGGTACTTGATTTCTGCTTCGGCGCGAGCATGTTCGGCATTCAGGCGATCGCTGATGTCGCGGGCCACGCAAACCGTCCCGCCTTGCGCCGTCACTGTGATGGCCATTTCAATGGGCAGCGTGGTGTCATTCCGTCGATGGAGGGCGATTTGCCCGGACCATTTGCCGGTTGCCAGCACGGACGCGCGAACCTCTTCTTGGAGCACGGCAACGTCTCGTGGATCGTAAACTTGCTGCCAGGTCTTGCCCAACGCTGCCTGAGCGCTGGGCAGTCCCACCATTCGGGCAAATGCAGAATTGGCGTAAACATGCACGCCGTTGATATCAAGGATGGCCATGCCGTCTTCGGTGGATTCCATTGCCACTCTATGGCGCGTCACGGCCGCGGAACTCTGTGACTGCCGGAATTCGGTGATGGCCAGGCGCACCACATACGAAACAATCGAGACGGTCAGTAGTGAATATCCAATGATTCGCCAGTGCAACCCAAGCCGGGCGGCCAGCACTAAAACGACCAGCGGCGCCAGCGCCAGCATTACGTTCTTCAGCGCTAGTTCCCTCAACGTTCTTGAGGGATGCGCTATCGGCGCGCGTTCTTCAGCTTCTTCCTGCCAGCCTCCCGCCCACATCGCTGCAAACAGGAATGGCACCGTCCAACCTAGGTCGTACCACGTCCCCGTTGATGGAATGGCATTAGCCCACGGGGACTCGGCCAGTCCGGAGCCCAGTGTGTAGATCAGCAGGAACACCGCCAAACCGCCGTAAAGCGAACGAATTCGTTTTGTCTTCGCGGCGACTGTCTGGGCGGCGGCGATCAGCGTCAGCACCATGCTTATCGCCACAAAGGTCCAGGTCAGGATTAGATCGTTGTTTTTCCCCGTCGCTCCCTCGAGGACCTGTGCGTAAAACATTCCGAAAAAAAGAGATAAGAAAACGATGGCGATCTGTGCGGAATCCAATATCAATTCAGCGTTAAGCTCCGCCGAGTCACTTTCCTTGTCCAACGAGAGGGCAATCGCGTAAAAGACCCCTTGTACATCGAATAAGATGTGCACCACCGAAACTCGCGGCACCGGCGCGTGCAGCCAGTTCTCGTAGTACATCCATCCCAGGTTCGCCACTCCCCACATCGCAATGCTGCACCCGACAAGAACCCAGAAGGGGCGGCTTAGGCCACCGCCACGCCGCGATGCCTTGAAGCACAGGGCTGCCGCCAGCCCGCAGCAGGCCACTTGGAGGAGATTTGTCAGCAGGGAACCCGCCGGTGAGATTCCCAATGTGAGAATGACGCCGACACTGAGCACCAGCAGAGCGAGCACCGACACCAGCAACTTCCGAGGCATTCTTACGAGCTCCATTGAGACAAAGGCGGATGGGTACGAGTTCCAGTTTAGGACAGAATTGGGGCGCACCGTGGTCCTTCAGTGAAGTGCGTTCCAAATTGGGAAACGTGAGCTCCCGAGCAGAGGGGCGCCACATTCCGCATGAATTGCTTAGAACTGATTGATGATAGGCTGCCGTTACCGGCCTTCCAGAGGATAGCGGTCCTGAGACTGCACGGCGGCGGCGACACGGCGGCGCAGTGCGATGGTGTCCACCGCAGCGCGCTTGGCGAAACGCTTCAAGACGGCCATCTGCGTGGTGAGCATGTCGCCTTCGTGAATCGCGGCGATGGCGCGCTTGGCTTCGTGCTCGACGCGCTCGGCGGCATCGTTGATGAATACTCGTGCTGCATCGATCATGGTTTGCGTTGCGGATTCGCTCTTGGCTGCGGCGGCTTTTTGCGCGCGGAGCAGGCAGGATTCCATCGCATAGATTTCCATGACCACGTTCGACAGCGCGCCGATCAGTTCCTGTTCGTCGGCCAGCTTTTCGCGGAATTTCTGGACTGCTCCTCCAGCCGCTTGCAAGAACATTTTCTTAGTGTTGGCTACAACGCGCGCTTCGTCGGCCAGAACGCCTCCCGGTGCTTCTTCGAGCGACGGCCCGGCGAGAATTTCATCCGCCAGCTTCATGGCCGCGGGGATCAGCGGCAGCTGCCCGCCCATCGCGCGCTTCATCAGCATCTGAATAATGAGCATGCGGTTGATTTCGTTGGTGCCCTCAAAGATGCGGTTGATGCGCGAATCGCGGTACGCGCGGCATACCGGATAATCCTCGTGGAAACCGTACCCGCCGAAAATCTGCACGGCCTCGTCCACCACGAAATCCAGCATCTCGCTGCCGTACACCTTGGCGATGGAGCTCTCGATGGCGTATTCCTCGAGAACTTTCATGGTGTTCTGAATTTTGTCGCCGGAGCCGGAAGCCGCGGTCATGGCCGCATCGATATTTCCCGCCGAGCGGTACACCATCGATTCCACCGCGAAGAGCTGCACTGCCATTTCCGCCAGCTTTTCCTTCATCAATCCGAAGTCGCCGATCTGTTTTCCAAACGCTTTTCGCTCTTTCGCGTATCTGGAGGCCGTCATCAGCACGTACTTGGAGGCGCCCACGCAGGAAGCTCCGAGCGTGAAGCGTCCCGCATTCAGGATGTTGAACGCCACGATGTGCCCACGGCCGATTTCGTGCAGCAGGTTTTCTTTCGGCACCTTGCAGTTTTCCAGGAATATCGGCGTCGTCGAGCTGCCGTGAATGCCCATCTTGTGCTCTTCGTTGCCGGGCTTGAAGCCTGGGAAGCTCCGTTCGACGATAAACGCCGTGAATTTCTCGCCGTCAATTTTCGCGAACACAATGTAAATATCCGCGAAGCCACCGTTGGTGATCCACATCTTCTGCCCGTTCAAGATGTAGTGCGTACCTTCCTTATTCAGTTCAGCGCGCGTCAGCGAATTCTGTGCATCCGAACCTGCTTGCGGCTCGGAAAGACAATACGCGCCGATCCACTCGCCGGTAGCCAGCTTCGGCAAATATTTTTTCTTCTGCGCTTCTGTGCCGAAATAGACGATCGGCAACGTGCCGATGCCGGCATGCGCCCCGTGCGTCACGGCAAAACCACCATAGAGCGAAAGCTTTTCCGTCAACACCGTGGTGGAAATTTTGTCGAGCCCCGCGCCGCCAAATTCTTCCGGCACCCCGCCGCCCATCAATCCGACTTCGCCGCCCTTCTTCACCAACTCGGCCATCAGACCGGGCTTCTTATTCTCCAAATCCTTGGCCAGGGGCAAAACCTCCTTCACCACAAATTCTTCCGCCGTCTGCCCAATCAACTTCTGATCGTCGGTCAGGTCGGCCGGCGTGAACACATCGCCCGGAAGTGGCGACTCCAGGAGGAAGCTGCCTCCCTTTGCTGCGGGCTTGGTCAGAGTAGCGGTGGCCATCTTGGTCGCTCCTAGAGGGAAGTCTTTGGCACAGAGTTTCAGTCAAACGGCTGTCTGGGAAGACAACGAAATTCAATTCACCCTATTTTACTCCCGCAAATCGGTCCAGTAAACACCGTTAAGTTGTCCGTGTAGGATGAGTTTTCAGCTACTTCGTGACCCGGACCACGCTCTGAAGCTGGCATGCTTACCGATTCGGGTTATAATCCACGCTCATTCCACGCATCCCCGAGGGACACTGATGAAGCTGCTCCACCGCGTTCGCGCTTTAACCTTGCTTGCACACATGCTAGGCGCTCTCTTGCTGTCCAATCCGTCTACGGCGCAAACTCCACCGCCCTCCGCGCCTGCCACTCTGCCCAGCGAAACGCCCGCCCAGGTCACCCCGGTCACCGATAGCTTCGACCACACGCGGCGCGACATCATGATTCCCATGCGCGACGGCGTCAAATTGCACACTGTCATCCTCGTGCCCAAAGGTGCCAGGAACGCGCCAATTCTTCTGACGCGCACGCCTTACGACGCCACTGCACTAACCTCGCACGCGCACAGCTCCCATCTCGGGCCCAGCCTCCACGGCTATGACAACGCTCTCGAAGTCATCCTCGAAGGCGGCTACATCCGCGTCGTCCAGGATGTCCGCGGCAAGTACGGCTCCGAGGGCGATTATGTGATGAATCGTCCGCTTCGCGGCCCGCTCAATCCCACGATGGTCGATCATGCTACCGACACGTACGACACCATCGACTGGCTGGTGAAAAACATTCCGGAGAGCAATGGGAAAGTCGGCATTCTTGGCATTTCCTACGACGGCTTTACGCCGCTTATGGCGCTCGTCAATCCGCATCCCGCGCTTAAAGTTTCCGTCCCCATGAATCCCATGGTCGACGGCTGGATGGGCGACGACTGGTTCCACAACGGCGCCTTTCGCCAGCAGAACATGCCCTACATCTACGAGCAGGAAGCCACCCGCAAAAACGACGAACATTGGTGGACCAGCAACTTCGACGATTACGATTTGTACATGCAGGCCGGCTCAGCCGGTGAACTTGGCCGCCGTCACGGCCTCGAGCAGGTCGGTTTCTGGCGCAAGATTCTCGAACATCCGGCGTACGACTCCTGGTGGCAGCAGCAAGCCATGGATAAAATTCTCGCTGCTCAGCCGCTGAAAGTTCCCACCATGCTGGTGGACAGCTTGTGGGATCAGGAAGATATTTACGGCGCGATCGCCGTCTACAAAGCGCTCAAGCCGAAAGACACCGGCAACGACAAAGTGTTTCTGGTGATGGGCCCGTGGCATCACGGCCAGGAGATCGATGATGCCAGTTCACTCGGCGCGCTGAAATTCTCGAGCGATACAGGGCTGTATTTTCAAAGAGAGATTCTCGCGCCCTTCCTCGCCCACTATTTGAAAGACGATGCGCCAAAGAGCGACGTCGCCCCAGTCACCGCATTCGAAACCGGCACAAACACTTGGCGGCACTTGCAGGCTTGGCCCTCCGGCTGCGCCAGCGGTTGTGCCCCAAAACCGACCCCACTCTATCTCACGTCGGGACTAAAGCTGAGGTTCACCGCGCCTGCCGCGAGCGAAGCGCCATTCGAGGAATACATCTCCGATCCAGCAAAGCCCGTGCCGTTCCGCGCGCGCCCCAGCCAACCCGTGGGCTATTCCAATGGCTTGACCTGGGCGCAATGGCTTGTCGACGATCAGCGCGAGGCATCCGGCCGCCCCGATGTGGCGGTTTTCGTCTCGGATACGCTCAGCGCTCCCGTGAAAATCAGCGGCCAGCCGATTGCCAACTTGAACGCCTCCACCAGCGGCACGGATTCCGACTGGGTCGTCAAGCTCATCGACGTGTACCCCGACGAAGTGGGTGCCCAACCCGAAATGGGCGGCTACCAACTGATGATCGCCGCGGATATTTTCCGCGGCCGCTACCGCGAAAGTTCCGAAACGCCCAAGGCTCTCGTCCCGGACAAACCGTTGCTCTATCGCTTCGCGCTGCCCACCGCGAATCACGTCTTCCTGCCCGGCCACCGCATCATGGTGCAAATCCAGTCGAGCTGGTTCCCGCTCTACGACCGCAATCCGCAAACTTTCGTTCCCAACATCTTCTGGGCCAAGCCCGCCGACTATCGCAAAGCCACCCAGCGCATCTATCACGCGCCTGGGCAAGCCACTTTCATCGAGCTGCCGTTGGTCATGACACCCTGAGGCACACTGGCAAGGAGTCGATGCAGTCCACAACGGGCGGCTTCACGTGACTCTTCTTCGTCATCCCTGTTATTCTCTAGCCGCTCGATTTGCCCGAGGAGTGAATCTTATGCGTAACACATTCTCAGCGATTCTGTTCCTTGCCTTAGCCGCCACCACTTCAGCCCAGCAAGCTCCGCCCGCCTCTCACTTCGACGGCAACTCCTGGTGGTCGCACGTCAAATTTCTCGCCGACGATTCGCTCGAAGGCCGCGACACCGGCAGCGAAGGCCTGCGCAAAGCCCAGGCTTACGCCGTCGAGCAACTCCAGAAAGCCGGTCTCGAGCCCGCCGGCACAAACGGTTTCTATCAAGCTGTCCGTTTCAATCAGTTCGAAGTCGACGAATCCAAATCCTCCCTCGCTCTCGTCGCCAGCGGCCAGGCGAAGCCGCTCTCCTTTGCCGACGACGCCTTCATCAGTTCACGCGCCACTCGCAATTCCGCCACGATCGCCGCCCCGCTCGTTTTCATCGGCTACGGCCTGAAAATCCCCGAAAAAAATCTCGATGAACTCGCCGGCCTCGACTTGAGGGGCAAAATCGTTGTCTATCTCGCAGGCTCACCTTCAGATATTCCCACCGCTCTCGCTTCGCACTATCAAACAGCCGGAGAACGCTGGAAATCTTTGCATGCCGCCGGCGCCATTGGCACCGTTACCATCGCCAATCCTGCCTCTATGGACATTCCGTGGTCCCGCATCTCCGCCAATCGCAATCATGCTTCCATGGATCTCGCCGACGCCGAGTTTAACGAAACTCCCGGCTTCCAACTGGGCGTCGCCTTTAATCCCGCTTCGGCGGAGCAACTCTTCGCCGGTTCCGGCCACACCTTCGCGGAAATCGCCGCGCTCGGCAAAGACCGCAAGCCTCTCCCCCATTTCACCCTCGCTGTTTCGCTGAAAGCCAACGCCGTCATCCTCACCAAGGCCGTTGAATCCGCGAACCTCGTCGCCAAACTCACTGGCTCCGATCCCGCCCTCAAGAACGAATTCGTCGTTCTCTCCGCGCACATCGACCACGTCGGTATCGGAGCGCCCATCAACGGCGATCGCATCTACAACGGCGCGATGGACGACGGCTCTGGCAGCGCGCTAGTCATGGACATCGCCGCGAGTCTCAAAGCGCATCCCGAAACACTGCAGCGCTCTATTCTGTTCCTGCTCGTCACCGCCGAAGAAAAGGGTCTCCTCGGCTCCAAATATTTCGCCGCGCATCCCACCGTCGCGCCGAAATCCATCGTCGCCGACGTCAACGTGGATATGTTTCTTCCTATCGTCCCGCTGAAAATTCTCAAGGTCGAAGGCATCGAAGAATCCGACCTCGGCACCCGCGCGGCGGCCATCGCGCAATCAATGGGCGTAAAACCCATCGCCGATCCTGAGCCGCTGCGCCACGCTTTCATCCGCAGCGATCAGTACAGCTTCATCAAAAAGGGCGTTCCCTCCGTCAAATGTGACGTCGGCTTCGAACTTGGCACGCCCGAACAAAAAATCTTCAAGGACTGGCTCACCAATCGCTACCATGCCCCATCCGACGACGTGAATCAGCCCGTCGATCTCCAATCCGCCGCCACCTACGAGGAGTTCACGCGTCGCCTGCTCCTCGACACCGCCAACACCACCGCTCGCCCGCGCTGGAAGCCCGATTCCTTCTTCCGCCGCTACGCCGCCGACTAATCTCCTATTTCTTGGTAGGACCCGTCCACAGCAGGCGTGCCTCAAAGTTGTTGTGGCCGGTCTGCAGACCGGCCACTCTCTTTCTTCTCTGCGCTCTCTGCGTCTCTGCGTTCAGATTTCTCTTCCAACATTTCAGCGTCCAGGCTCGTTCAGCCTTTCAATCTCTCCCAGTCTCCGCCGCAAAAACCGTCGCTCAATGTCATTGGTAGTCATGGCAAGCGCCTGCCGGTAGGCCTCCGCCGCTTCCTCCATCCGCCCCACCCGCCGCAGCAAGTCAGCTCGCGCCGCCGGCAACCAATGAAACTCCTCCAATTCCTCTCGCCTTTCGATTTCGTCCAGCAGCGCCAGCCCCTCTTCCACGGACCGAGCCATCGCCACCGCCACGGCGCGGTTCACTTCAATCACCGGCGATGCGTGCGTCCTCAACAAAACTTCATACAATGCCGCAATCTGCGCCCAGTCCGTCTCCGCTGCCGTCTTCGCATTCGCGTGCAGCGCCGCGATGGAAGCTTGCACTGCGTATGCGCCTGCCGCTCCGCGCCGCAGCGCCGATTCCACAATTTGCGTCCCTTCCCGAATTTGTTCCGCGTGCCACAAACTCCGGTCCTGTTCCTCCAACAAGACCAGCTCGCCTTCCGCGCTCACCCGTGCGTCCCGTCGCGAATCGTGCAGCAGCATCAACCCCAGCAATGCCTGCGCCTCCGCCTGCCCAGGCAGAAGCCCGCACAACACACGCCCCAGCCGAATAGCCTCGGCGCAAAGCTCTCGCCGAATCAGCGCATCGCCACTGCTTGCCAGATAGCCCTCATTGAAAATCAAGTAAACGACCAGCAGCACACCATCCAGCCGGTCGTGCAACTCTTCCTGCAAGGGCACTCGATAGGGTATCCCCGCTTCGCGAATTTTCCCTTTAGCGCGCACCAACCGCTGCGCCATCGTCGCCACGGGAATCAGAAACGCCCGCGAAATTTCCTCGGTTGTAATCCCGCAAACAGTCCGAAGAGTGAGCGCCACGCGCGCTTCCAGAGGCAGCGATGGATGGCAGCACGTAAACATCAATCGCAATCGATCATCAGCAACCATTTCCTCTTCCAACTCGCTCACCGGTGCCACGGTGCTCTCGGCGGTTTTCACAATTTCCTCCGCCTTCTGTTCGAATCGCTGCTCCCGCCGCATGCGATCGATGGCTTTGTGCCGCGCCGTGCTGATCAGCCAGGCGCGGGGGTTTGATGGAGTCCCCTCCGCTGGCCATTTTTGCAGTGCAACCGCATACGCCTCCTGCAACATCTCCTCGGCGAGATCAAAATCGCCGAGGAGACGAATGAGGGTCGAGAGGATGCGGCCGGATTCTTCCCGGTGGAACTTTTCAAAATCCATAAAGGTGAGGAGCTATCTCACCCTTCGGAAAGGGGATTGTCAACTTCCGGCACAGCGCTGAGATCGCGCGTGCCGCCGAATATGACCACACCCATTTCCTAGGCCTGGACGGCTTGAGTCCTGGGCATGATGGGGCGCACTTCGATGGAGCCAACCCGTGCGCCCGGTATGCGGGCCGCGATGGAGATGGCCTGGTCTAAGTCTTTCGCTTCGATCAAGTAGTAGCCGCCCAGTTGTTCCTTGGTTTCGGCAAACGGGCCATCGGTCACGACCCGCTTGGCATCGCGCACACGAACGGTGGTTGCCGTGGCGGTTGGCTTCAGTGGATTCCCGCCGATGTAATTGCCACTTTCTGTGATTTCCTGCGTGAACTTGCCGTACTCCCCGTACATCGCAGTCATCTCGGCGGACGGCAGCTTGGCCATCTCCGCCTCTGAGCGATAAATGAGTAGCAGATATTGCATAGTATTGCCTCCTGCTGGTTAGTCGAATAGGAACTCCCGAAATCGACAACGCTTCCCTTGCGTCTAGTGGGTTTTCTACGCTTGCGCTACTTTCCCGCGAACCACGATCGGTCGCACCTCAATGGTGCCGTTCCTTGCGGACGGGATTCTGGCTGCGATGGCAATGGCCTCGTCCTGATCGTTGGCGTCCACCAGAAAATAGCCGGCCAGTTGTTCTTTGGTTTCCGCAAACGGACCATCCGTCACGACGCGTTTGCCTTCTCGCACGCGCACCGACGTCGCCATCGTCGTGGCGGCAAGTTGGTTGCCTCCCACAAACTTGCCCTTTGCCGAAAGCTCTTCCCTCAATTGCCCGTATTCCTGGTACACCGCGGCCCTGTCCGCTTCCGTGGTCTTCCCGAACTCGCCTTCCGAGTGATAAATCAGCATCAGATACTGCATGGGTATTGCCTCCTGATGGTTAGTCGAACGGGGGCCTCGAAAATCGACAATCCTATCCGCCCGCTTTTTGGCTGTCTTTTTTCTTCAGAAACGTGCCTTTGTCGAGCTCGTGGAACGCTTGCTGCAACTGTTCCTGAGTATTCATCACGATCGGCCCATACCACGCCACCGGTTCCTCCAGCGGTTTGCCCGACACCAGCAAAAACCGTATCCCCTCATCTCCCGCCTGCACCATCACTTCGTCGCCGCGATCGAACAACACCAGCGAACGGTTGTCCGCCTCCGCGGGAGGCTTGGTATCCGCCCAGCTTACCGGCTCCGTCGGTACCGCGAGTGGTTCCGAAGCATTGCAGAATTTTCCGTCTCCAGCAAAAACGTACGCAAACGCATGCCGCGTCACCCCTACCGGCAGCGTCTTTCTCCGCCCCGGTGGCACGGACACATCCAGATAAATCGGATCAGCCGCAATGCCGTCCACCGGCCCGCTTTTGCCCCAGAAGTTGCCGCAAACCACCCGCACGTGCGTCCCGTCGTCATCCTTGATCTCCGGGATATCCAGCGCTTTCACCTCTTGATACCGCGGCGCCGTCATCTTCAGCGCAGAGGGCAGATTCGCCCACAACTGAAATCCGTGCATCCGCCCGGCGCCGTCGCCCTTGGGCATCTCCTGGTGAATGATCCCGCTACCCGCCGTCATCCATTGAACGTCACCCGCCGCAATCGCTCCCTTGTTCCCCATGCTGTCGCCATGCTCCACCGTTCCCGCCAGCACATACGTAATCGTCTCGATCCCACGGTGCGGATGCCACGGAAATCCCGCCAGATAATCCTCCGGCACATCATTCCGAAAATCATCCAGCAACAAAAACGGATCGAAATCCGTCGTGTTCCCAAACCCAAACGCCCGCCGCAAATGCACCCCAGCCCCTTCCGTAGTGGGCTTTGATTTGATCAACCTCTTCACCGGTCGTATGGACATGGCAGTCTCCTTTACCGATACCGAGAGTCTACCCGTTGGATGCGCAACGGCCAATGTTTCGACACACCAGAAATGGAGTTCTTACGGCAGGAGAAGATTCCGCTGAAATTAGTTCTGCATGACCACCAGAAAAACTGATAGATTTGCGCGCTGTTGGGAAAGTTTTGAAGCAAGTCCTTTCGACCGGAGGAGACGAACGAAATGATTCGGGAAAATCGTAAGCGGGCGTTTTTCACGATGTTCGTTTTGGTGATGCTGGCGGCCACCCTGACAATAGCCGCGCGGCAAGAAAAAACGGCGGAGAAGTCGGCGCCTACTCCAAAGGAGCCGCGGGCGATACCCGGCGCAGCAGAGATGGAACGGCTGAAATTTTATCTCGGCGAATGGGACTACACGGAGACGTATCCGAAATCGCCGTTCTCTCCGAACGGAGGAAAGAACACCGGCGTGTACACCAGCAAGCTTGGCCCGGGCGGACAATCGCTTGTCAATTCGTTTCACTCGCAAGGGCCGGTCGGCGATTTTGAAGGGCTGATCGTAATGACCTGGGACGCCCGGGAAAAAGCGTACAAAGCGTACGTTTTCGGAAACGGAATTCCCGGAGCCGTCGTGGAGACCGGGCAGTTCGAGGGCGAAGCGCTAGTGTACCGCTTCGAGTTTCCGGCCGAAGGCGGGTCAGTGAAACTACGAAACGTCACCAGAGTTACCGGGCCAGGAACGCTGGTGAGCGAAGAATTCATAACCATGAAAGACGCGCCGGAAACGTTATTCGTGCACGTGGACGCAAAGAAGCACTAGGAACTCTCAGGGTTTTGAACGCAAAGCTGAGTCTTTGAAGGTCAACTCCAGGAACTGGGCCAACTCCGTTCCTTCATGTGAGAACTGCACAACCGATCCGGGCTCGAACCATTCCACCTCACCTTCGCGCAGCACTTTGGGTGGTTCTCCTTTCACATTGATCGTGACCTGGGGCCCACCGAGCCCAACTACAAGATAGGCAAGCTTGGCACTAGATTGCGAGTGTTTCCCATTTGCGAAGAGCCATACAAGGTCGAGTCTGGCCTCGGCCGTCTCGAACTGGGTGGGGGCCCAGTCCGACACGAAGGGCGGGTCACAGATAGCGCCTGCTGGACCGGGAATTACGAACCCGCATTCATTGTGAGCTTCTCCCTGTGCACGGAGCAGCTCGATGGTGATGTTGCGGAACGGAGTGTCGCTGAGGTTGCGGGCGACGTGGGCGAAGCCGCCGCGCGTAAAGTGCGTTTCGCCGTCCCGGAGGACGAGGTGGACTTCGGGCTTGTGGCGCACAGCGTTAATCACGTCCGAATGGCCGAGGGTGACGAACAAATAGTCATGGTCGTGCTGGTGCAGTTGAGTCGATTCGTGTGGCGGTACTTCGACGTAGTAGACGCGGGCGTATTCATTTTCGATTTTCAGATGATGATGCGGCTCGCCCGGCACTTCACCGTGCGCGAGCGGCACGGGCTCCGGCGCCTGCGCGTCGCAAGAGACGACGAGGAGAAATCCGAAAACAATAGCAATGCGTTTCATCGGCGCATCATACCCCAACGGAGCCGACCGCTCACAAAAGTAAAAGCTATCGTGTGGACCACCAAGCCAAAACGATGAAGAGGATTTGCATGGGAACCCGCAGCCAAAGAGGCGTGGCCGGACGCCCGCGTAGAGTTACGCCGGCGCGGGCCGCGTGAATGTTCGCGGGCAAGACAGCGACGAAAAAAAGGATCAGCGCGATGCCCGCGGCGCGCCGCGTCTCTGGGATCACAAGGCCAATCGCGCCGGCCAACTCGCAAAGCCCGGTAAAGAAAACCATCGCTCGCGGCCGCGGAACCCATTGCGGCGTCATGCGAATGAGGTCTTCCTTCATGGGCGTGAAATGGGCGCTCCCGGTGAAAAGAAGCATGACTGCGAGGCCATCGCGCACATCCGCGGACCACGACGCGAAAGATGGCGCTCCCGCAAAGCCAAGCCCGCGAAAAATAAGGATCGAAGCGACCAGAACGATTAGGACCAGCATGCCCGTCAGAGGCGTTCGAAGATGCCGGCGGCGCCCATGCCGCCGCCGATGCACATGGTGACCATGCCGTAGCGGGCGTTGCGGCGCTGGAGTTCGCGGACGAGCGTGGCGGTGAGTTTTGCGCCGGTGCAGCCGAGGGGGTGGCCGAGGGCGATGGCGCCGCCGTTGGGATTGACGCGTGTGGCGTCAAGCTTCGCTTGCTGGATGACGGCGAGAGATTGCGCGGCGAAGGCTTCGTTGAGTTCGATGACGGCCATGTCGCTGAGTGAGAGGCCGGCTAGCTTCAGCGCCTTTGGAATTGCTTTCACGGGGCCGATGCCGAATTCTTCAGGGAGAACTCCCGCAGTGGCGTAGGCGACGAAACGCGCAAGAGGCTTGAGGCCGAGCGATTTGGCGCGAGCGTCGCTCATGATTACCGTGGCGGCGGCACCGTCACTCATTGGCGAGCTGTTGCCTGCGGTGACCGATCCTTTCGCGTGAAAGGCGGGCTTAAGTTTAGCGAGAACATCGAGATTGGTGTCGGCGCGAGGAAGTTCGTCGGTCGAGAAGGTGAACGTTTGCGTTGCGGGCTTTATCGTCCCACCTTTCGGTTTGGAGGAAGCGCCATTGCCATTGGGGAGCGAAGTGATTTTCACTTCGACAGGGATAGTTTCGTCCTTGAAATAGCCGGCGGCGATGGCCGCGAGAGCCTTTTTGTGCGAATCGGCGGAGAACTGGTCGGCTTGTTCACGGGTGATGCCGAATTTGCGGGCGATGTTTTCCGTGCCGAGGCCCATATTAATGTAGGCGTCGGGATAATTGTCGACGAGCCAGGGATTCGGGGAGATTTTGTTGCCGCCCATGGGGACCATGGACATGGATTCGGTGCCGCCCGCAACGATGACTTCGGCGGAACCGGAGCGAATGCGTTCGGCGGCGAGCGCGATGGCCTGCAGGCCGGAGGAGCAGAAGCGGTTGATGGTCATGGCGCTGGTCTCGACGGGGAGTCCAGCGCGGAGCGCGGCGATGCGAGCGACGTTCATGCCTTGCTCGCCTTCGGGCATGGCGCAGCCGAGGATGACGTCGTCGATTTCCTTGGCGGCGAGGCCGGGAACGCGGGCGAGCGCTTCCTTGATGGCCAGCGCGGCGAGATCGTCGGGGCGCGTGGCGCGCAGGGAACCTTTATAGGCGCGGCCCACGGGAGTGCGGACAGCGGAGACGATGACGGCTTCGGGCATGATGGACCTCGAAAAGAGAAAAGCCTCAGGCCTCCCGACCGGATCGGGATAAATTCCGGCCCGAGCTACAGGTTCATTGTTGGACGAGAGTGGGGAAAAAGCAAATCTTGGTTACTTCAGGATGGAAGAAAGCGGCGGCCGCTGCCCAAAATCCAAGGAATTCTAGTTAACCATAATAGCCCCACCCCCTAGGTTCTTGTAAGTGTTGCATCTAAAGAAGTTAGTTGTTCTGTAAGTTCTTTGTTCTCAACACTTACGAGAGATGCCGTAAGTGTTGATTCTAAAGATAGTTAGAGGCGCGTTTTTTGCTCATTCTCGCAAGTGTTGATTCCAAGGAACTTACTGGAAATGCCCGATCACACCAAAGAAAAGCGCGGCAGTTGGCTGCCGCGCTCTTCGACACGTTTATCCAATGCCGATTGTACCGAATGGCTAACTAGAAATCAAGGGCGATTTTGGCCGCTGGCTAATTTTACGGAAGTGCTCAAGCTAGCCCGGCAATCTAGCCACTTAGGTGCTGGGAGGATGTGAGCGAAGGGAGCGGGCGATGAGGCCGAGCCCGCCGGCGCGGAGGATGGTTTTTGCGCGTGAATGGGAACTGAAAGACGCTATTCGGCGCGAAGGGCTTCTACGGGGTCGACGGTGGCGGCGCGGCGCGATGGCAAGTAGCTGGCCAGGAACGCGGTGGCGATGAGACCGGCAGAAACGGCGACGTAAGTCAACGGATCCGTGGGATTGACATTGAAAAGCAGCGTGGACATGAGCCGCATGACGATGATGGCCACGACGAGTCCGCAGGCGACACCGATGCCGGTTAGGAAGAGGCCGTGTCGGACGAACATTCCGGTAAGAGTCGGCTGCTGAGCGCCGAGGGCCATGCGAATGCCGATTTCGCGGCGGCGCTGCGAAACGGAATAGGCGATGACGCCGTAAATGCCGACGACGCCGAGAAGCAAGGCCATGGCTCCGGCCACGCCGAGCATGACCAGAGTGAATGAGGTGCGCGCCATGGAGCGCTTGTAAAAATATGCGACGGTGTGGACATTGGCGAGGGGAAGATTGGGATTCACCGACCAGACGGACTGGCGGACTTCGGTCATAAGGCTTTCCGAGCCGGCACGGGAAGTCCGGAAAACAACGGCGACCTCTCGGCTGGCGCGGGTGGTATCGCTTTCAAAATTATCGAGCAGAAGGGGCCAGTAGGCCGCGGAGGTGGCTGGCTTGCTGACGCCATCGTAGTAGATGTTGCCGACAACACCGATGATTTCGCGCCAGTCATCCTTGGTGCTGACGCGGATGCGCTTGCCAAGAGCGGCGGCGGGATCGTGCCAATACTCGCGAGCGATGTTTTCGGAGACCATGGCAACGGGTAGCTTCTTGTAGGTGTCGGTCCAGGTGAAGTCGCGGCCGACCACGAGAGGAGTGCCCATGGTGGCCAAGAAACCGGGAGAGACGAACTTGAAGGCGCGAAGAGGAGGAAGCTCGCCATCGGCGTAGGTGCGGCCTTCCACAAAAATGGGATCGTGCCAGCCATTCTGGTCCATAGGGATGGCCGTTGAGACAGCCACGGAAGAGACGCCGGGAACCGCTTCGACTTTGTGCAGGATTTCCTCTTCCATGCGGATAACGGGCTCAGGGTCTTTGACCTGGGCACCAGGAATGGAGATGCGAAAGGTCTGCAGCTCGGCGGCGCGAGAGAAACCGGGATTGATTTTGGTCATGGCGCGGAAGGTGCGAATCATCAAGCCGGAGCAAATCAGGAGAACAAGGGCGAGGGAAACTTGCACGACCACGAGAACGCTGCGAGCGCGGTGCTGTTCACGGCTTTGGCTGAGCGAGCGTCCACCTTCGCGGATGCCGGTGCTTAACTGCGCGCTGGCGTATTTGAAGACAGGAATGGCGCCGAACAGGAGACTCGTGAAGACGGCGATCGCCGCGGTGAAGAGCAGGACCGGGCCATCGATGCCGATATCATGAACACGCGGGAGCCCATCCGGCGCGAGAACTACAAGCGCGCGCAAGGCGCCCCAGGCGAGGCCCAATCCAAGCAAACTGCTGAGCAAACCGAGAGTGAGGCTTTCGAGCCATAATTCTCCGGCGATGCGTCCCCAACTGGCGCCCAGGGCCGCGCGCAGAGCCAATTCCTGGCGGCGGCCTTCGACGCGAACAAGAAGAAGATTGGCGACATTGGCGCAAGCGATCAACAGCACCATGCCGATGGAGCCCATGAGGACCCACAAAACGCTGCCGGCATCGCCCACGACATCGCGTTTCAGCGGACGAACGTTAGGGCCGATGTGTGCGTCCTGGAAGAGCTTGAGGCTGAATCCCGGCGGGGCCGGGAAGGTACTCATAACAATGGGAAGCATGCGGGCGACATCGGCGTTGAGCTGCTCGAGGGTGGCACCGGGCTTGAGCCGCCCGAGGGCTTCGAAGCTGAAGTTGCCGAGGAAGACTTTGTGGCGGTCAAACTGGAACGGAGTTAAGACGGCAAGGTCATCGTCGTCGAGGAAGCGAAACCTTTGAGGCATGACCCCGATGATTCGGCGGGATTTGCCGTCCACGATGAGGGTCTTGCCGACGGCGGAAGGATCGCCGCCGAATTTATGGCGCCAGTATCCGTAAGTGAGAACGACGGTTTCCGGTGTGCCCGGCGTGTCATCTTCCTTGGTGAAGGTGCGGCCAAGCATGGGGGGGATTCCCAGGAGAGGAAGTGTGCCGTCAGTGACGACCATCGCCGGGACTTGTTCTGGCTCGGCGACTCCCGTGACGCTGACGGAGTCGCGCTGGTACATGCCGATATCCTGGAGTGTCTTGCCCTGCTCCCGATAAACAAAATAATTGGAGGGGGACATGTTCAGATCGGTGATCTGAAGGCCGGGTGCATTATGCCAGACGCCCACAAGTTCTTCGGTGCGGGGATAAGGGAGAGGTTTGAGGAGGACGCCTTCGAGAACGCTGAAGACGACGGTGTTGCCGCCGATGCCAGCGGCGAGAGTGATCACCGTGACGGCGGTAAACATTGGTGCACGGCGGAGCCGGCGAAAGACTTGTTTGAGCTGTTGGCCAATCGCTCCCATGGTTGAGGCCTCCCTGGTGGTTAGCGGTGCCGGTCAGAACGCACACCTTGGACGAACTGAAATGAAGATACGTTAGGCGGCGGGAGAAGTTCCCTTGGAATTGGGTTAGTAACCCAATTCAGCGAAGCTGTCGAGAAGATTTAGTTCGAAGAAATGTGGGATTTAGAGCCTGGCTGCGTGGGCTAGTTCTGAACAGATTGGGCACACGCAGCTATTTGTCCTTAATGGCCGCGCCTTTGCGGGGGATGGAGATGGTGCCGGGAGGCTCGACGCCAAACTTTTTGGAGTAGTTGCCCTGGTTAATGGCGATGCTGACGCGGTCGCGGGAATCGATGAAAAGGAGCACGTCGCCCACGGGGACGTCCATGAAAGTCTTTACGTAAGGAACGGTTACCGATTTCTTGTTGATCTCAATTCGGAATTTGTTGCCGAGGTTATAGCCAAGCTTCTTGAAATCCTCGCCGGGAATGTCGGTGACCAGGGAGCCGAAGGGATCGTCGAGCGCGATGATATTGCCTTCGATGCCCTTTTCGGTGGTGTTGGAGATTTTGGTAGTAAGCCGAACGAGTTGTGGAACGACAGGCCCGACCATAGTGAAATCCCAACCGGCGGCGAGGTGCGCGGCCGCCGGAGAAAAAATGTCGCGGCCATGGAAGGTGGAAGAAATCGCGGCCTGGATCATCCAGCTTTGATTGGTGATTTCGCGCGCGGAATCCAGGCCGTCGCGGTCAATCACTGGGGAGATCAGGCCGTTGTCGGGGAGAACGAAGTACTGGCCCTTTTTCGTTTTGACGATGATGGCTTTGCGCGAGGTGCCGACGCCGGGGTCGATGACGGCGACGAAAACGGTGCCGGCAGGATAGTAGGGAGAAACGGATTCGAGGTTGCGCGCGCCTTCTTCAATGCGGAAGGGTGTGACCTGGTGGGTGATGTCCATGATGCGGGCATCGGGAGCGATGGTGATCATGACGGCTTTGCAGATGGCCACGGCGTCGTTGGCGGTGCCGAAGTCGGTCATGAAGACGATCGTAGGACGCGCGCCGGATTTGGCGGCAGACGAATCGTTTGACGCGGGAGACTTCGAGCAGGCGGCGCTCATCAACGCAAGAATAAGCAGCGGGAGTACAGATAAACGAATGCGAAAAATCATCAACGCTCCGTTACGGCTGAATGGTTTTCTGGCGAGCCAGTGTAAGCCGCGCGGTTGACATTCGGCAAGGCGCGTTCTAAAAGGTAGCCAAGCAGGGTTTCGGTCCAAGGCCGCATCAGAGAAAACAGGAGGAAAAGATGGGATTGATATGGTCACTTATCGTTGGATTGGTTGCGGGATGGCTGGCAGGCCAGGTAATGAAGGGCGGGGGATACGGCGTGCTGGTGGACATTCTCCTCGGACTTCTCGGCGGAGTTATCGGCGGCTTTGTACTTGGGCTGATAGGTCTGCACGCGGGAGGATTAATTGGGGAAATTGTTGTGTCGTTTATTGGCGCTGTGATTCTGGTTTGGATCACGCGGCAACTGAAGAAAGCTTAGTTTAAGCCTTTCAGAAAGAAAAAACGCGTTGCCGCAGCAGAGAATCGCCGGGGGAACGCGTTTTTGTTTGCAGACTCGACTAGCGGGTTGCGGCTGCGCTTGGGTGCGTCACCAAGAACCATTCGACGGTCGGGGCGCGCTGATACTTCAGGCGCGTGCGCGTTTCTTGTGCGGCAGTGGTGTTGCCGAGTTTTTCCTGGACGGAGGCAAGTTGCTCCAGGACGAGAGGTGAGTGGGGGTCTGCCGACAGTTCATCGGCGGCGGCGGGCAATTCGCCTTTCCGGGCAAGCAGATAACCAAGGGCAGATTCGTGCGCGTTCATGACAACAGAATCGCGCGAGGAAGTGGCGAGACCGTCGAGTTTAGCGACGGCTTCGGAAGCGTCGTCCAGAAGGCCGTGGAGCGAGGCGACGCGTGCACGTTCGCGGAGAACGATGGCGCGATCGATATCGCGGTCTGATTCATTCATGCCAGCCAGAGGCTTTTCCAGAAGGTCAGAAAGAGATCTGAGCTGTTTGAGTTCGTCGCGCGAATCTGCGGCGAGCATGGCACCGGCGAGAGCGATTTCGAATTGCCCATTGAATTCTTTTATCCTTGCGGCTTCTTCTGCGAGAGTGGCCAGGGCTTTGCGGCCCTCGACAGGGTTGCCTTCCCAGAATGATACAAGGGCTCTCTGGCATTTGGCATCGAGCGCCTCGAGAGGGTTGTCTGAGCGCTGAATAACGAGATCGTATTCTTTTCGAGCGTTGCTGTAATCGCCCATGAGCGTCCGTGTGCCACCAAGACCCGACTGCGAATTCAGAAATTTGGGATCAATTTTTAGGGCGGCAGCGTAGTGCTCTAGGGCAGCCGCATCGTCGCCGGCAAAACGGAAGATTTCACCAAGCGAGTCCTGGGGATTGGGAGAGTTGGGCTCGACTTGCGCATAGCGCTTCAAGGAGGCGATGGCCTTGGCGGGGTCGGGAGTGCCGGTGCTGATGTAAACGTAGCCGAGGCGATTGAGGACAGCGGGAAAGGCAGGGTCGATCTGGAGCGCCGATTCCATCAAGGAACGGGCGCGGTCATCATCTTCCTGGAGGAGGAGCCACTCGGCGGTCATATAGAGGATGTGTTTTTCGCGCGGGAAGCGCTGCAAGAGGTCGTTCATGCTGGAAATGGCGGGGAGCAGATCGCGGTCTTGAATGCCAATCATCCAGCGAGCGAGGAGCTGTTCGTCGGGAGTAGCACGCGGGAGAAGCGCTTTCGCTTTGGCAAAGGCGGCGCTATCGGGAACCCACCGGCGGGCAGCGAAGGAAGCCATGGCGTAGGCGAGCGCGGATTGCGGATCTGCTCCGGCGGCGCGGCGGGCCAGAGCCGCGGACTCCAGGTAATCGGCGTTTTCGTATTTGTCAACGGCGAGCTCAAGCAATTGACGGGTTTGCTCTGAGTGTGTGGAGAGCGCGATGGCGCCAAAAAGTTGCTGGGTGCCCGCTATGGGCGGAGCGCTGGTCACGGCATGGTCGGCAGCCGGAGTAATGCGAGGCGAGGGAGCTTGCGCCCAGGCCATAGACCCGAGTAGCGAAGGAAAAATCAAGAGAAAGAAGCGCGCCGCGAATCGATTCATAAAGAAAGACTCTCCGTTTCTGTGAAGAAGAGAATGAGCCCAGGTAGAAAAAATAGCGCGGCGAGGGGTTGCAGCGATACTGGTCCGGAGAACAGGTGTGCGAGAAGAGAAGAACAGGCGCTCAGTTGAGCACAGTTGGGGAAGCCGGCACTTGCTCCTTAACGCTGCAAGTGAACATACTGCAAGTACCTTCACGGAAAGAGAGTCTGAACGTTATGAAGCAGGATGCCCGCGGGAAGTGGCTGCGAATCACGGCGCTGCTGTGCGCTGCCTCGGTCACTGTCGGCAGCAGTGCTGCGGCGATCAAGAACATGGCGGTGGTGATTTCCGCGGGGAGCAAGGTTTCGGATGTCCCGCTCGCCGACCTGGTGAAATTGTGCAAGGGCACGCAGAAGAGCTGGGGGGATGGGAAGAATTTTCTTCTTGTCGTCAAGAATCCCGAGGCTCCCGAGATGCACGTTGTGGCTCAGAAGCTTTTTGTTGATGCGGGCGGGGACATCAAGGGGACCATCGCGAAAATGAATGAGTCGCGCGTGGTTATCAAGATCGCGGGGAGCGAAGAGGAGTTGTTGCGAATCGTGGAGGCCACTCCCGGCGCAGTGGGGATTATTGACGTTTATTCCATCAATAGTTCGGTGAAAGTCTTACGCGTGGATGGCAAGCTGCCGTTTGATGCGGGGTATACGTTCAAGGGAAACTGAGCTTATTCGCTCGCAAGAATTTCAGCCGTCCCTCAAAAACCAGGAAAAAATCACAAGTTGGCACAGTGTTGCCGAGTAGGGGCGCAGCATGCTGCGCCCCTACGCCAAACAACGATCGAAATCACTTTGCACTTTATGACGCGGAGCCTGGTGTGCGCATGGCGCGAAGCGCGGCATAACCCAGAAGAATGACGGCGATGGCCAGCGCGACCCACAAAAGATTGGGGTGGCGTTCGGTGAAGGGACGCGGATCGGAGAAATTGGAAGTAGCTTCTTCCGCGCCGAGTCCCTGGTGGGCTATCGCCTCGTTTGCCTGGATGTGCAAGGTTCGGGCAAGGTCGTATTGCGGCGCTGTTGCGCGGAAGTTGCCGTAGATGAGGCGATAAGAACGACTTTGAACCGGATGGAAGAGAACGAAGCGCATGGGCATCGTCAGCGAGAGGCGAACTTCAGAGAGCGGGGCGTCGTTGGCGTTGAGCACTTCCACGCGCCAATAGCGTGGTCCCCACAATTCGTAACACTGCACGCCGAGCGATTCCTCGGTCCTTCCATTCACTGGGAAGCGGTGAATCTCGCCGCCACCGGCGGACTGCCACTCTTCTTGATCGGCGCTGTTGAGCAGCCGCACGGCGCGGTAAAACTCGGGTTGCGTCGTCTCGAAATTGAATCTGGCAATCGGAATCGCCGCGGCCCCTAAATCGGCCGTCCATTGCGTTTGCGAAGGTGCGCCGTTCGAATCGGGAAGCAACGCCGCGCCGAGAAGGGCGCCGCCTTCGGCGGGGATCTCACTCTTAAAGGCAGGAGAAGAAAAAACCTCCATGCCGGCTACCTGAAAAATGTGCGCGGCTTCCTGGATGCGCACGCGCAGATAGCGCGCATTGTTTTCCGAATAGCGGACAAGCTGATTGCCTTCCAGATTTTCCTTGCGGAAACGAGAAATGGGGGCGCGCGCATTGACGACGCGCCACAGATGAGCGTCGTCGCTTGCCGCTACTTCCACCCAATTAATGAAATCGGATTCGGTCGTTCGCACGCGAACGCTATTATGAAAACTCGCGCGCTCGCCGAGGTCGAGAACAACCTGCGTGAATTGCCCGGGGACGAAACTGTTCTCCCGGAGAGTGACGGCAAGCTGAACGGGCTGAGGTGGCGGGGTGATTTGCGACCTGACTTCGAAGGGAAGCTCGTGGCCGAGGTCATCGACGATGCGAAGGTCGGCGAGCTGATTTTCCGAGTGCGAGAAAACTTCCCGATCGAGGATTACGTAATTGAGCGCGTCCGCACGCCCCGACTCAATGGGGCGGGAGTAACGCCAGGAGCGCCAGGCGGAAGGAAGATCGGTAGAGAGAGCCGAAGCGCCGAGTGCGCCGGCCAGCAGCAGTAAAGAAACTATCCGGCGGGTCATGGCGAAGAATGCTCGCGAGCGACTTTGCGCTGATAGAGAAACGAAACGGTAAGGAGAACGAGTCCGAGGATGAAGAACGAGACGATGCGGTAGAAACGTTCCAGAAACGAGCTGTCGTAGATGAAGACTTTGAGGACCACTAAACCGAAGAGCACCAGTGCTTGCCAGCGCAGCAGCGCTGATTCGCGCTTGACGCCAAGAGCGATCAGCCCGGAAGCGTAGGCGGTCCATAGCAGAGAAAGAGCCAGGTGCTGGGCGAGGCCGGAGTCGATCCCCAGGCCGGCATGGGAGCCGAAGTGATCCCAGAGTTCGAGCGAGAGCGCGATCAAAGCGAAGACATTGGCGGCCACGGCGAACACGCCGAGGGCGCTGAGTTCCTCGCCGCTCACAGAAGATGACTGCTCTCGCGCGGCGTAAAGGACAACTCCGAAACAGATGATCAAGACGGCATAAGCGGCGAAGCGCTCGTTGAACAAAAATTGCGACGCAGGCAAAGGAAAAATCAGCAGCCGGATCGCCGCGAGAGCCAGCAGGAAATAACCGCCGGCCCGCAAGTGGCCGGTCATGGAGCGGAAACCGGTCCAGACGAGGATGGCGCCTTCGACGGCGAAGGCCAGCGTGATCCACTTGCCGTCGAGACGGATGGGAATCGCTAGCGTGGCGAATGTCAGGGCCAGGCCGGCGAAGAGCAATCGCGTCAGCGGCGACTCGCCCGGTTTCGGCGGAGGAACGAGGCGGGCGACAAGGATTTGCCCCGCGGACAAAGCCAGGACCAGGAGCGTGAGCGGCCAACGATCGTTTGGCCAAAGCATGATGTAGAGCGCGCCCAGATACGCAAAGGAATTCGCAACCACCACCAGGACATCCAATTCGCGCAATCCGGAAAACCGGACAGACCGAATAATTGGAAGAGCGGCGTAAAGCAGAAAGAAGAGCGTCGCAAAAATTATGGTGCGCTCGAGCTTGTCTGGTCGATAAAACTGCGAGTACCAGCCCCAGAAATAGAATTGGCTCAGAAGGAAGGAAATGGGCGTGAGCGCGCGCCAGTCGCGGCGCAGTTCGATGACGAGAAGCCCGGCGCCGAGAATCAAGAGATAGGTGAAGAGAACAACTTGCGCGTCCTTGCCTTCGCTTACGAGTATCGGCGTGAGAAAGCCGCCGAAGAGGGAGAGCAGGGCGATGCGCTGCGAATTGCGCCCCAGCGCCACCGCGCCCATGCCCGCGGTGACGATGATCATCGCGAAGAAGCCCACATCGAGGCTGAATAGCTTGTAATACTGGCAGCCGGCCCAGATCGATAGGTACATCACGGCCGCGCCGAGGCCAGCAATGCCTTCCGAAAAATAGGAATAGCCGCGATTCAGGAGCCACTGGCTCCAGGGGAGCATCGCCGCGCCAAGCAAGACTCCGATCCCTACGCGGCCGCTGGGGCCGATCCAATTGTTGTCAAAGGCATATTTCAGAAAAAAAGTGACCGCGCTGATGATCGCGACGATGCCGATGCGGTTCAGCCAGCGCCCGCCGATTAAAGTTTCCAGGTCGAGGCTGGACGAGGACTTTGGCTTCGAGCTATGAAGCGGCGGGGCGGCGAAGACGTTGACAGGTGGCGGGTCGGGGACTTCGCGCAGGTGGGATAGCGGCGGAATGGGAAGCGGAGGAGGAGCAGGATGTACAGAAACTTGCGAGGTGGGAGTAGCAAGGGGCAATGGCGTGGGTACAGACGCTGCAGTCTCCGGTTTCGGCTCCTGTGTCCTCTCGGATTCCCGGGAAGAGAGCGACTTCTCAATGGTCAGAAGCCGCCGTTCGAGGGTAGCCAGACGATCTCCAAGAGTGAGCAGGGAACCGCCGCGCAATTGTTCCGCAATTCTTTGTATGCGAACAAAGGCGGAGATAGCGAGAATCGGAGTAATGATGATCAGGATGACGGCAAGTACGGCCAGTATTTCCATAGGCGAGGCTGGAAACTCGTGACCGGCGAATTAGAGCATACTTAGGTATCGCGAACAATTGGGGATTGCGGGGGACGTTTCCGGCAGACTTTCGCAGGCCGATCTTTTTCTCTTGACAATAGCGAATAAAAAGCGAAATATATCGGCTGTTCCTGGGTTGCTCGCCGCGCCGTTTGATACGCTTTTAGCCTCGGAATCACTAGCCAGGGGAGCCGAAAACACCTGTACGAAAGTACAGGTTTTCCACAGGCAGTACAGGGAAAACGAGGCGAAAACTGAGGCGAAAGTCGTGTGCAGAGTAACCTATTTGTTTTCAATTATTTATAAGATTTTATTATGAAATGTTGCGGTACTAGCCGAGAAGTTTGGGGCTCAAAATGTGACTTGCGTACCATCGCCTTTGGGCTCCGGAAGGTGTCAAATGGGACAGGTCGGGGGAGTGATAGACCTTCCGAACAGGTTGGCGCATCTAAGCAAGTGAACAAAGAGTGCAGCAAGGAAACAAAGATCGGCTGCCAGGGTTTAAGGGGTTGGGGATGAACGACAGAGGAAAGATGAAGACCAAGGACAAGAGCCGGAAGTGAATGTGGATGTTCCTGGCAGCGCTGGTTTCGCTGCAAATGTATTTCGTGTGGGAACTGCTGGCAGTGTTTGCGCTCTTCGCGGTTGGATTTGCGGCCATCGCTTCCGTAGTCGGAAGTCTGTATATGCTGCACCGAGTTTGGGCTGTCACAGTGGAGCGGATTGCCGATAGCCGGCACCCGGTCATGGTGGCCACGCGGCAGGGCATCTACACGATTGAAGAAGCGGCGCGCCGGCAGTTTCGGCGTCCTGGTTCAGCGGCGGCCCGCTAACTGAGTTAACGACTTTCTGGCCTTGGCCAGAGCACACGCAGAACGCGTCAACCTGCCTCCTTCAGGATTGACGCCCCTTCCGCGGCAATAGGAACGAAAGAAAAAAGCCAACCGCCCTGAGAGAGCGGTTGGTTTTTCTCTTTTGCACAGCCGGGATTTTCACATTACAACTGCTGCAAGACTATTTTTTGCGTGTGCCTGCCTGGGGTTTTTCAGTGGGTGAGTGGATCGATGTCGGTATTGGGGATGATTTCCTGATCATCTCCGGCGCGCGAATCGTTTTCGGCTTCGAATAGAGTTTTCCCATTGTCTTTGACGAGCCCGTCGAGCGTGGATTTTGAATGTTCATCCACGGCGCTGACGGCGGCCACCAGGCAGGAGTAAAGGAAGGCCTTCATCCCTTTGCGGAATTGGTCCGTGGAGCGCTCGGCCGCTCGGGCGACTTCGGTTTCCAGTGCCGCACGGCGCGCTTCGCAGGCCGCACGGCTTTCCGCATCGAGTGAGGAGAGAGCGGAAACCGCCCGTTCCTTGGTTTCGTCGAGGATGGCGCTGACGTGCGTGTCCGTCTGCCGCTGGAAAGCTCCCAGAGCGGAATTCACCGCGCCATGGATCAGCGCCTGGACTTCCGCGGAGCGCGCATCGAGCTTCATGAGCGCTTCCTGAGTCACCGCCTGGGTATTCTCCAGCATGAGCTCATAGCGGCGGTGCGCCGTGCGGGCGGTGGCGCCTTCAAATTCCGCGGTGGCCCGAGCCAGCGCTTCGTTCAAGCGCGCCTGGACCTGATGCTCCCCTTCGCGTTGCAACCGTTCCAAAAACTCCTGCGACTTCGCCAATTCGCGCCGCAAATCCGACGCCTGTTTTTCCAGCCGCTGGGCCATCTCTTCTGCCTGGCCGCGGTACTTTTCCATTTGCTCTTTCCACTGCGAGGCGAGCTCGCCGGAAGATTCCTGTTTCGAGGAAAGTTTCAGAGCTTCGACCCGCGTGGGGAAAAGTTCCTCAATCTCGCGGACGCTGGAGTTGCGCACGTCATCAATCGAAGTCAGCGCTTCACGGACGGCTTCGTCCACTTTTTTAGCTATCGCCGCCTGCGCGGCTTTCTCGGCGGCTTGCTGCAGTTTGCCTTGCAGCGCGGTGATCAGGCCGTCCGGCGTGATCACGACGCGTTGCGGTTTGGGGGCCTCGGCCAGTTTCGGCGCGGGCGGCTTCGAGACAGCGGGCGAGGGAGAAGGGAATGTGGCGACTTCGGCCATCTTGTGTTCAGCAGGTACCGGTGGCTCCTCGAGCTTCGCGGGCATGATCGGGGGTTCCAGCGCGGGCGCCACGGCGGCGGCAAATTGCGCCATGGGGCCGCTGGCGCCTCCGGCGGTCATCCAATCTTGCGGAGGAGCGACAACTCCCCACACATTGGCCGGATTTTCCAATTCCACGCCGACTTGCTGCAGCTCCCGCGTACTTTGCGAGGTGTGCACCGAGCGGACTCTGGCGCGCACCGCGGGGGGCTTGGGCTCGACGTTCAATCCCACGACTTGCAAGGTCACCCAAGATCCAACGCCATAATCGTGCCGCGACGGATACCGGCAACCGTGCAGGTTCAGGCTGGTCGAGACGGTTCTTTCCACAAACGGCTCGCCCAGGCGGTTCTGACCGAAGACGATCAGCGGGACGGAGCGCTCAATTCGGGTGCTGCGCCGCGCTTCTTCTCCCACGGAATTGCTGGGAGTGTTCATCAGAGAGGACTGGCTCACGTCTGCTCCACTAAGATGCTCTTACCGATTATCGGCAGCTCCACAGACGACTATCCGGCAGGGACAATTTTCCCGGGCGAATCCAGCTCCGCTTCAGCGAGAGCCATTTTCCACACGTCCGTGCCAGCAGTGCGCCTTGCCGGACCCCACGGGGCAAATGTTAGCCGAAGCTTGCTCCGTTGTCGACATCTCCATGGAGACGCAAGGGCGGTGATTGCATTCGGAACTCCACAACTTTCGTGACAGCCGGACGCCGAGCCTATAATTGTCAATTCAAGCTTTCGCAGATTAATTCACGATGGGGCCGCCGCCTTTTCCGAGAGCGGCCGCCTCACCCTTCGGGGGAAACACGCCGAAGTGAAATATGTCGCCTTTCTTGATCATCACGGTGGCGCGACCTTTTGCGGGAAGCAAGATGTCGATGCCGCTGAGAGGCTCGGTGTCCGGCTTCCAAAAACGAAGCCGATATTCCTTCTTGTCCCTATTCACAAAGTGGACCCTGCCAGTCCACGGGGCAACTTCCACTCTGCCGCACGGGCTGGGTTCCTGGTTGCGAATGGAAATTGTCGCGGATCGGGCCAAGGTAGTTTCTTTTGCTCTTGCAGCTCCTGTGGTGGACACGGTGATTCTCCTTTCGAATCTTACTGGTTTCCGCGGGGCTGGAAACTTGGGTCAGCAAGAAGCCCGAGCAGGTAAGGCCGTTGCTGGAGATCCGTCAAAGTGTAGCCGTTTTTGAGGCTATCTTGCGCGTATTGGATGGCGCGCTTGCGGTCTCCAAGGTCGTTATAGGTTTCTGCAATATCAGCGAGAACTCCAGGATCCGTGGGAGCAAGAGCCAGAGCGGCTTTGGCACGAGCGACCGCTTTCTCGCGAAGCTTGTCTTCCGCATAGTAGGTGCTGAGCATGGACTGGACGGAAGCTTCCTGGGAATTCAGCAAGGCGTATTGTTCGAGCAACGTCAATGTTCTGGAACGTGCGGCACGTGCCTTTTCGTCATCCTTCAGCCAGGTGTATGCAAGTTGCAGGTTTGCCCAAACGCGCCAGTCTTTGTCGTTGAGGTCCAGGGCTTTGCGGGTGGCTGCGGCGGCATCGGCATAACGCTTCTGGTCCATGTATAGCCAACCAAGGTTGGCAAACGCTTGATAGTTGGGCGCGAGCTGAATGGATTTCTGAAACGCGGCTTCCGCGGCGGCACTGGATTGCGAATCACTGAGCGCCATATAGGCGACGCCAAGATCGCTGTAGCCCTCGGGACTATCGGGGGTTAGTTCAATGACGCGGCGGTATTGCACCAGAGAGTCCTGTGGGCGTTTTTGCCGCGAGTAGAATGCTCCAAGCGCGCTGTAGCCCTCCCAGTAGTCTGGCCGAAGCGCGATGGCGCGCTGGAGGTTGGCCTCCGCGTCCGCAATTCGGCCCATCTGTTCGTAGGCGGCGGCTTGGCCGATCAAGGCGCCAGCATCACGCGGATTGATATCGAGAGCTTTTTGAAATTCCTGTAGGGCGAGATCATTTTTGCCAAGGGTCGCCTGGAGCTGGCCCAGCGTCACGTGCACGGATGGGAGGCGATCGTCGATCTGCAAGGCCCGCTGGCAATTTACGAAAGCTTGATCGACCCATGCAGGATAATGCTCCATCAGAAATTTCAAGCGATATGCTTCGCCGAGAGTCGCGTAGCCCAGCGCGAAGCGAGGATCCTTCTCAATGGCCGAGTTCAGCGCCGAAATAGCCAAGTCGGAATTGCCGGGCTTGTCGTAACGTTGCAGGTAGGCCAGCGCCTTGAGGTACGCCTCGTAAGTGCCAGGAGTGGCGTTGGCGGCAGGCGAGTGAGCCGCTTCCGGCACTCTGACTTTCATCAGCCGCGCCAATTGAGAAACGGCTTGGGTCTGTAGCGCCGCCAAGTTCCCGGAGCGATCTTCCAGCTCCGCTGAGCCAATCTGACGGAGGCGTTTCGAATCAATCAGAACCACGGTCAGGTGCAATACCGGGCCTTTGCGCTGGAGGGTTCCTTGCACCACCATCGTCGCGCCCAGTTCGCGAAAAGCAGATGTTGGGTCATTCACCTTTCGTTCGCGGACCACACTCGCGGGGACCACCCAGATGGATTGCTGGGCAGCCTCCAGGTTTGAAAGTTCGTTGGTAAGCGAGTCCATCAGCCCTTCCGCGACGGGCGCATATTCGGGATCGTCGGTGGAGTTGGCAAACGGCAGCACCGCGAGATGTTTTTCGCTGCCGGCGTAGGCAAGCCCCGCGAAGCGTTCGCGCACCGGAGGAAGGAAAGACACGGCGAGCGCGACAAGGATCACTCCGATGGTGGCAAGCAGGAGACGCCAGCCTTTGCCGGTATTACCCATGACCCAGCTCGGTGTCGAGGCGTTCTCCATGTACTGCTTAAGTTCACGGGCGTTGACGGAGTGAGTGACCGTAGGCTCTTCGGCTGGCGCAGGGCTTGCCGTGATCTCGGCTAGTGCGCTTTCCAAATCGTGGAGCATTTCATCGGCGCGCGGATAGCGGCCCTCGGGCTTCTTGGAGAGCGCGCGAAAAGCGATGGGTTGCACCGCCTTTGGAAGCACTTCGATCGCCGCCGGCGGCTGGTTGAGAATTGCATAGGTCATCGCGCCCTTGTTTGGACGGAGGAACGGATGACTGCCAGCAATCATTTGTACCAGGATTACACCCAAAGACCAGATATCGCAGCGCTGGTCGATGCCTTCGCCGAGGATCTGCTCCGGGGCCATGTATGGAAGCGTCCCAGTGGAAGAGATGCTTTGGGTGGCGCTGGCAGTGGCCACAAACCGGGCCAGGCCAAAGTCCACGATTTTGGCCACCTTGTCAGTGGTAATAATGATGTTGGAAGGCTTGATGTCGCGATGAACGATGTTGCGCGCATGAGCCGCGCTCAACCCTCTGGCGATCTGGATGGCCAAGTCGAGTGATTCACGGACAGGGATTGCGCCGCGCGAAAGCTTCTGCGCGAGCGTTTCTCCTTCGTAGTAACCCATGACGATGAAAAGTTGGCGGTCTTCGGACTCTTCGATCCCGTGAATGACGCCGATGTTGGGATGATCCAGGGAGGAAGCGGCGCGCGCCTCGCGGAGCAGGCTTTGTTTATCGCGGTCGGTGACGGCGACATCCGCGGGCAGGAATTTCAAAGCTACCGTCCGCTCCAGTTTCAAATCGAGCGCCTTGAACACCACCCCCATGCCACCGGCGCCGATTCTCTCGGTGATTCGGTAATGCGAAATGGTTTCGCCGATCATGACGCTGGGAAGGATTGTCGCTGATTTTAGGTGCGCAAACCAGCCAAGTCAACGAAACGAACGGGAATCCCGCCTCTGTCCGCCGTGGTAGCCGCTGCCAATTCATTCTCTGGACGCGACGAATTTGCCCGGCTCTGATACGCTTTGCGTCTTTGAGGGAGGAACATTTCATGCGCCGTCTGCTTTTCGTGTTTGGGTTGTGCCTTCTAATGTCAAATCTCGCCCTTTGTCAAAACTCAAAGCGCGTTTCTATCCGTGCAGGAAAATTGGTGGATGGGAAGAGCGATAAACCGCTTGAAAATGCGCTGATTGTCATTGAAGGTGACAAGATCGTGTCCGTTGCGGCCGGAGGCAACGCGCCGGCCGGCGTAGAGGTGATCGACCTTTCCAAGGCCACAGTTTTGCCCGGCTTCATCGACACTCACACGCACGTCCTGCTCCAGGGCGACATCACCGCCGAGGAGTACGACGCGCAATTGCTGAAGGAATCGATTCCGTATCGCGCGATCCTTGCAGCCCGCAACGCGCAGATCGCACTTTCGCACGGCTTCACGGCCATTCGCGACTTGGAAACGGAAGGCGCGATGTATGCGGACGTGGACGTGAAAAAGGCGATTGCCAACGGGGAAGTGCCCGGCCCACGCATGCAGGTGGCCACGCGCGCCATGACTCCCACGGGCATGTATCCCTTGTTGGGTTATTCCTGGGAGTTGAAAGTTCCCACCGGTGTGCAGTATGTGGATGGAGTCGACGGCGCTCGCAAGGCCGTGCGCGAGCAGGTGATGTACGGCGCTGACTGGATCAAGTATTACTCCGACCGCCGATATCATTTCGAGGCGGATGGCGTGTTGCACTCGATGGTGAACTTCACCGATGACGAAGCGAAGGCTATTGTGGACGAAGCGCATCGCATCGGCAAGAAAGTTGCCGCGCATGCGATTGGGAGCGATGGTATCGCAGCGGCTCTGCACGCTGGAGTGGACACCATTGAACATGGAGACGGCCTGACCGATGCCCTGATGGATGAAATGGCGAAGAGAGGCATCTATTGGGTGCCGACGATTACCGTGGGCATGTACGTGGCGCCCGGCCGAGGCGGGAATTGGCAGAAGATGGCGGACCTGCAACGCGAGAATTTTGCAAAGGCGGTAAAAAAAGGAGTAAAAATTGCGCTTGGCACCGACGCTGGCGGCTTTGATTGGAAAGTGCTGAACGAGGCAAAAGAGTTTGAATACTATGTGCAATACGGCATGACACCCGTGCAAGCCATTCGCACCGGCACTTCAACCGCCGCCGAACTGCTCGGCTGGAGCGACAAGCTGGGAACCATCGAAGCCGGCAAATGGGCCGACATCGTGGCCGTCAGCGGCGATCCGCTGAAAGATATCAAGGAGCTGCAAAACGTGAAGTTCGTGATGAAAGCTGGCGCCGTTTACAAAAATGAAATGCATTGATTCCAGATTCTGCCAAACGATTCTGCCAGCGACATTGCGAATCTGATCGGTGTAGCAATTCGCGGTGCCCTCAATAGAACGCGACGCCGCCATCGACGTTGATGGACTGGCCGGTCATGGCGCTGGATTGATCGGAACAGAGAAACAAGGCGGCGCGCGCAATTTCCGCGGCTGTCTGGGCGCGGCCTTGCAGCAAGCCGTTCAAAAAGCCGGCAAGTTGCTCCTCTTCGTTCACTCCCATTTTTTTGGCGAGCACCGCGCCCAAGTCCTTGGACATCTGCGTCTCCGTGACTGGTCCTGGGCAAATGGCGTTTACGCGGACACCCTTGCGCGCCCCTTCCGCAGCTGTGACGCGCGTCAGCCCCAGCATTCCCGCCTTCGCAGCTGCATACGCTGATCCCCAAGCGTAAGCTGCTTTCGCCGATAGGCTCGAGATATTCAGGATCACGCCAGACTGCCTCGCGTACATCTCCGGCAGCAGGAGTCTCGACAACAGAAACGCCGCACGAAGATGAACCGCAATCACCTTGTCGAAGTCCGCGAGCGGATAGTCTTCAACTGGAACTACAGGGCCGTAATGGCCTGCATTGTTCACCAGAATATCGATGCGGCCGAATTTTGCCCGTGCCGCTGCAACAATCTGCGTGCAATCTGCTTCGCGCGACAAATCAGCGGAGGCGAAGCCAGCGCGTCCTCCAACCTGCGAAATCTCAGTTGCTGTGAAGGCCAGTTCCTTTTCCGTGCGCGCCGTAAGAAACACGGCAGCGCCTTCTTTCGCAAAAAGCTTCGCGATGGCCCGGCCTATTCCGCGCCCGGAGCCGGTAATGAGGGCAACACGATTTTCGAGTTCCATAGGGAAATCGAGGATAGTGGGAACTGCGAGAAGTGGCAAGCCGCGAAGTTCGAGATTGAATTGTGGGCTTGGCATTGCCTGCTGGCCAACAACTGTCCTTCAGGTCAGGTGCATTCGTACTTCGCAGTGAGTAACCTTTATCGCATAACTGGGTATTCCTGGCGCTGCCATCACCAGCGCTTGCCAATGCCTTTCCTGCAGTTGCGGCCTCCCCGAGTCCAGCCGCTCAAAATTTAGCCGGGGGTGTAGCTCGTGCGCCGAACGGTTTTGACCTACCAACTGGCAGCTATGCTGTTCGCAATTTCCTTGGCAGGTTGTTCGGGCCTGACGAATCCCGGCGGCAACATTCAACCTGTCGCGCCATCGCTGATGGTTCAACCGACGAGTGTCACGGTCACGGCAGGGCAACCGGCTACGTTCAGGGTATCGGCCACCGGCACCGCGCCTATTTCTTACCAGTGGCGCAGGAACGCCACCAACATCGGCGGCGCAACGGCCGCCACCTATACGATTCCTGCAACCACTACTTCCGACAGCGGCTCCAAGTTTGATGTTGTAGTCAGCAACAATTCGGGCAGCATCACCAGTTCGCAAGCGACGCTCACCGTCAATGCCTCGACGGCTGCACCCGCGATGACCACGCAGCCCTCAAATATGACCGTCGCCGCCGGACAGACCGCAACGTTTAGCGTGGTCGCCAGCGGTACCGCGCCGCTTTCTTATCAATGGCGCAAAAACACCACGAACATCAGCGGTGCGACCACCTCCAGTTACACCACGCCTGTGACCACATCAGCTGACAACGGCGCGAAGTTCGATGTCGTGGTCAGCAACAGTGCAGGCAATATCACGAGCGCTCAAGCGACGCTCACAGTGAGCTCCGCACCCGTCGCTCCAACGATCACCACGCAACCCGCCAATCAAACTGTGAGTGCCGGACAGACCGCAACGTTTAGCGTGTTCGCCGGTGGTACCGCGCCACTCTCTTATCAATGGCGCAAGAACACCGCGAACATCAGCGGTGCGACAGCTTCCAGTTACACCACGCCTGTGACCACGTCCGCGGACAACGGCGCGAAGTTCGACGTCGTGGTCAGCAACAGTGCAGGCAATATCACGAGCGCTCAAGCGATGCTAACGGTAAACTCCGCGCCCATCGCTCCCACGATCACCACGCAACCTGTCAATCAAACTGTGAGTGCGGGCCAGACCGCTACATTTAGCGTGGTCGCCGGCGGCACTGCGCCGCTCACTTATCAATGGCAGAAGAACGGCTCTGGGATTACCGGTGCGACGGCCGCGAGCTACACCACGCCGGTCACCACCACCGCCGACAGTGGCGAACTTTTCCGTGTGGTCGTCAACAACTCCGCCGGAAATGTCACCAGCAATTCCGCGACGCTCACCGTCAATCCGGGCACGAGCAACTCGTCCGTGGACGTCATCACCTATCACTACGACAACGGCCGCGATGGCCAGAACCTCAATGAAACGGCGCTGACTCCTGCCAATGTCAATTTCACACTGTTCGGCAAGAAGGGCGAATTTACTGTCGACGGCAAAGTCGACGCCCAGCCGCTGTATCTTTCGCAGGTCACTATCGGCGGGCAAAAGAAAAATGTTCTTTACGTCGCCACCGAGCACGGCTCGGTCTACGCCTTTGACGCCGACTCCATCAACGGCACGACTTCCGCTTTTCTCTGGAAGACTTCGACGCTTGGCAGCGGCGAAACCACCAGCGACAATCGCGGCTGCGGCCAGGTCTCCCCGGAGATTGGCATTACCGCCACGCCGGTCATCGACCGTTCCCGCAATGCCATCTATGTCGTGGCCATGTCGAAAAATTCCAGCGGCACGTATTTCCAGCGCATCCATGCGCTCGATTTGACCACCGGTCTGGAATTGTTCGGCGGTCCGATGAACATCACGGCCACCTATCCGGGCACGGGCGACAATAGCTCCGGCGGAAATGTGGTCTTTGATCCGAAACAATACAAAGAGCGCCCGGGCCTGCTGCAGATCAACGGTACGATTTACACCACCTGGTCATCGCATTGCGACGCTCGGCCCTACACTTCGTGGGTCATAGCTTTCAGCGCGGACACCTTGGCGCAAACCAGCGTCCTGAATCTTGTGCCAAACGGCAGTGAGGGGGGCATCTGGATGGCAGGCACCGCGCCTGCAGCCGATTCGGCGGGCAATCTATTCTTCATCATCGGCAACGGAACGTTTGACACCACACTCAACGCCAGCGGTTTCCCGGTGAACGGCGACTGCGGCAACTGCTTCGTCAAGCTCACTACTTCCTCCGGCCTCAAGCTTGCCGATTACTTCACCCCGCACAATACCGTCGCCGAATCGAACGCTGACACCGACTTTGGTTCCGGCGGAGGAATCCTGATGTTGGACGTCACCGATTCCGGCGGCAACACGCGCCATCTCGCCGTGGGAGCGGGAAAAGACTCCATCATCTATGTTGTGGACCGCGATGCCATGGGCAAATTCAACGCCAGCACAGACCAGATTTATCAGGAAATTTCCGGCCAGTTGGGCGGCGGCGTTTACTCCATGCCCGCGTTCTTTAATAATACGGTGTACTACGGTGCGGTAGGTGATGCGCTGAAAGCGTTTCCTGTGGCCGCCGCGAGACTCGCAAGTGCGCCTTCGTCACAATCCACGCATCACTTCGGATATCCCGGCACCACGCCGAGCATCTCGGCCAACGGCACAACCAATGGCATCGTCTGGGCCATCGAAAACAGCGGTGCCGTTCTGTTCGCTTACGACGCTACCGACCTCACCAAGGAACTCTACAATTCCAATCAGGCCGCCAATAATCGCGACCACTTCAGCGGCAATAAATTCATCACGCCCATGGTCGTCAACGGGAAGGTCTACGTAGGCACGGCCACCAGCGTCGCCGTCTTTGGCCTGCTGCCTTAAAGCTTCGAGGTTGTCTCCGAGGACCGAGGAGGGATCTAGCCGGCCCCGCTGTCTCCCGTTTTAAATTTCGCCAACTCAGTGACGCCGAATGCCTCGAGAAGCTGAACTCCGGCCGAATCCGCTGCTCGTTGCCGTTACCAGGACGACTGCTCCGCTTTTCATCGTTACTCCCATTTCTTCACGTTGCTCCACTGCGTCTGATAGTTTTCCTTGCGTCCGCGGCAGAGCAGGATAGGCCGAGTCTCATTGGAAAAGGCATAGGGATTGTCGATGGTAGCCCCAACCGTCACGCTTTCGTAACTCGATCTCACCCCTTCGAGCGGCGCCCCTACCCGGATGACGATCTCGCCGGTGTAACCCTGTGGTCCCCAGAGAAAATAGCTTTGATGCCCGCTGATGGCTTTCGGTAATCCGTATTTTGGCCCGAAGAAATCGATGGCCGCAGCCTCCCCATAGTTGTCCGTGAAAATTGCCGTCTTAGCCTGCTCTTCCGGCGTCAGCGTCTGATAGACGCGCGCGACCCCGTGCGCCATCTCCTCCCAGTTGAATTCGTCCGTGTAATACTGCGGGAGCGTCGCCTCGATCTGGCTCTTTTCTGTGCTGGAATGCGTAATCCCCAAGCGTTCCTGAAATTTCACAAACTCCTCGATCGGCAATATGGGAAGAACCACCGGCAAAATCAGCAGAACGCCCAGGATCAGCCACGCGAACGCCAGCGGCTTAAGACTCGCGCGCGCTCGTGGCCATCGGTCAAAAAACGGCTTCGCCAGAAATCGCTCCGCCGCAACCGCGCCTGCCGCGAGCACGATGGCATACGCAGGCGCGGAGTAGTAATCCTTCCCGTGCTCTACCATGAAGAACGCGATGGTGATGACGAAGGCCCAGCCAAACGCGCGGAAAGGTTTCGCGTCTCGTGAAAAAAAGTAGAAAAGCAGTCCCGCAAACCAGAAAGGAAAGGTAATGGGGCCGGCCATCATGATCTGTTGTTTGAGAAACGCGAGCGGCGGAAGGGCCACGTCTTTCCCTGAAACGCGGATGTTATGCATCAGCTCGAGGAACGGCCAGTGATGGTGAATGTTCCAGAGCAGATTCGGCAGAAAGAGAATCAGCGCCACGCCTCCACCGGCGAAAAGCCACGGCGTGAATAACAATTTACGTTGCGCCGACAGAAGAAGTCCCGCAAGCAGACCAAATGCAAAAACCGCGATCGAGTACTTGTTTTCGAGCCCTATCCCCGCGATCGCGCCGAAAGCAAGCCACATCCTCAAATTTCCCGTCTTGATCATCCGCAGAATGATGTACGCGCATCCCATCCAGAAAAGCGGCTCCAGCGCGTTCATCGCGAATTGATGATCGAGCACGTACCACACAGGCGGCGTCGCGGCCAACATAGCGGCCAGCACCGCGCCAAATCGCCCCGCTCCCAGCTCCCGCGCAAACGCAGCTGTCAGGACGATGCGTGCCGTCCCCGCCAGCGCCGGCCAGAAAAGTAGTGCTCGCAGCGAAGTCCCCAGGGTATGCCGGGCCACCCAGGCCAGAGCCACGATCAATGGCGGCTGGTCTACATAGCCCCAGTCCAGATGCTCTGAGCACGCCAGGTAATACAGCGCATCGCGAAAATATCCATAGCGTGTTGCCGTCAGCAGGTGCATCACAAAATACGCCGCCGCCACCGCGAATACCCGGGGAGACAGACGGCTTTCCTGCGAATTTTTGTTTGTTGGGGCGCGATCCATGGCCCGAGAGGATAGCAGTTCTGCGTTTGTCATGCCGCGCGTGCTACCAAAAAGCAAAAACCTGCCCCGACTAGATCGGGGCGGGTTCTTCTATCTCATAGGTTGCGCTCAGCCAATGAACTGCCCTTGGGGGTAGTGCTCTAATTTCGAGATTAGAGCACTATGCCGCTGGGTTTGAGCCCCTTCAGCAGTGCGTGAACCATGCTGTCGACCTGATCGTGACTGAGCGTTGTGCGGTAAGGCGGCTCCACACCGATAGCCCGGTAGGCCGGGCGTTTCGTATCCCGCTTGAATAGGTCAAACACAAACGTCCCTTCGTGCAACCTTACGTTTTCGTAGCTGACTTCCGGTAGTCCGTAACCCCACCCTTGCCAGCATCCATACGGTCCGCACACCAACCCGGGATATGCGCCCGGATAGACGCGCTCCACGGTCACGTTGTGGCGCCGCATCGCGTAGTGATAATCCACCAGAAAATCCGCCACGGCCGGATCGCTCACCTGTGTCAAGCCCTTCTCCGTCAAGTGCCGCTCAATCGCCGTGCGCAGTTCATTCCGGACAATTTCAGTCGCGGGATCAGATTCTGGCGCGACCGGCTGGACCGGCTGGCGGCGTCCGATCACGTCCCGCGAAATCACCGGGCGTTCATTCTTAGCTTCTTTACTGTGGTGCGCCGGCCGCCATGCCCAGGTCTGATGTTTCAAAACCGGAATATCACGGTCGCGGATAATCTCCACGTGCTCGTCGCAGCCCGCCAGCCCTAGCCCGCAAAGCAAAATCGACGCCGCCAGCAACGGCGATCTTCCCAATCGATTCATCCGAAACTTCATCACTGCGTCCTCCAAAGCGGACACCGTTCCCGCTCTTGTTGAACACTGGATTGTTGGAAGAGTTGCGGCAATCGAAAGGTTGTGCGCCCCGGCCAAAATGAGAAGCCACTATTCGGCGACACTGGCATTATCTTGCCACGCCATCAAGCACGCGGCGCAGCCCAGTCCGGAGGCGGAAAAACCACCGGCCAGAACTTGGGGTTCGGCTGGTCAAACTCAAAGGCCACGGAAAAAAATTCCGTCGCCGTATCGTCTACGCGCACCACCCGGCAGTTCTGCTGCACCTTGTTGTGCGGGTTCAAGAGACGGATTGACTGGCCGACGTGCAGTTCCATTTTCATCTTCATCAAGCCGCCGTGAGCATTCACGATCAGCGTCAGCGCTTCTTCCTGTTGGGGCTTGTGCTCGGTGTCTTGCGCCATCACCGTGATGCGCATCTGCAGCATCACGCGTTCGCTGCGACGGCGGTTGATTGGATTGTCGGGCGTGGCCAAGCTCTTCTCCCAAGATAAGGTCCGCGAGCCTGCCGGACCCATAGAAACAGAATGGAATTACCTGGTTCTAAGCCGAATTTTACCTTAGTTGAGGGTGTGGGTCGCTGGCCGAACGGCCAGTCGTAGCGCATAAGGTAGGGTCTCGCGCCGGTCCATTCCGCCTTAGGGTTGCTGAGGACTCAGTCTCGCTTCCAGTCGCGCTTTCACCTCCGGCCATTCCGAGTCGATGATACTGAAATAAACCGAATGCCGGATGCGCCCGCTCGCCGTAATCATGTGGTTCCGGAAGATGCCTTCTTCCTTTGCGCCGATTCTCAAAATCGCCGCGCGTGATTTCTCGTTTAGCGAATCCGTCTTCAGCTCCACCCGCATGCAGCCCAGCGATTCGAACGCGTGTTTCAGCAGCAAATATTTCGCTTCCGTGTTCATGGCCGTCCGCTGCCACTCCCGCGCCACCCAAGTCCACCCAATCTCCACACGATGATGAGTGCGGTCAATGTTGCCGTAACGCGTGCTCCCGATCGCTCGCCCAGTAGCTTTCTCCACAATCGCAAACGGCAACGAAACGCCTCGCTGTTGCTCGTCCAGCGCCGTTTCGATGTACGCTACCATTTCTTCCCGCGTTCGAACGGCCGTAGGAATCCACCGCCACAATTCCTCGTCCAGCCCCACCTCCGCAAGCCCCGCCAAATGCGCTTTCTTCAAAGGCTCCAGCCGCACGTGTAATCCTTCCAGCGTCACCGGGACAACTATCATTTCTGCCGCCATCAAGGTTGCATTCTAAGCACGGCCCACCAGTCCAGCGAGCACCAAATTGGCTAAGTCTTGGACTAAGGGAGGCCGACCCCGGCGCATTGGCAGTTCTAGTTTTCCATCTCCGCTTCCCAATTCAACACAATCGACAGTGGCGCCGCATTTGGTGCATCCATGAGCGTGTTCAGCAGGAATCTTTGCCCATCTCCACTCACCGTGTATGTGAACACATCCTGCGACGAGACCCGTTGCCGCGGTCTCGTCTGAAACAACTCCACCGGATCTCTGGCCTCAAAACTCTCCCCCAGCTTCACTTCCACCGCCATCATTTTTCTATCCGCCGAAATATAGAACAGTTCCTTCCCGTCATTCCTCCACCTCGGTTCCTCTCCCCCGCCGCGCGACACCTGCCACTTGCTGTTCGCCTCCGGAAATGGCGATACATAAACTTCCCAGATTCCGCTCTCATTCGACGCATACGCCACCCACCTCCCATCCGGTGAAAACTGCCCGTTCCGCAACGCGCCTTTCCCCTGGAGGTACGGCTTTGCCTTTTTCTCGGGCAGCGAAATCGTCCACATTTCTTTCTCTTTTCTCACCAGCAACGTCTTTCCGTCGCGCGACCAGTCCCAGCAAGTCTCCTGCGTCGACCCCAATTCCGCGATCGGTTCCTCGCTCCCCGACCCATCCGCGTTCTTCCAGAACATCTGGACAAATACATTTCGATTTGACGAGAATGCCAACCGTCTCCCGTCGGGGCTCCAGATCGGCATTTGATTCAACGAGTCATCCAGCGTCAGCCGCGACACCGCGCCTGTCTTCAAATCGCGTGTCCATATTCCGAACATCCGGCCATTCGGATTGGTCTGGTCGAACGCCAGCCTTAGCCCGTCTCGCGACAGGCTTGGATTCGCGAACGATCCTGGGCTGCCCACGGCTTCCAGCGCCTTCCCGTGCCGGTCGAACCACTCGAGCTGTGTTACCACCGCGCCTCTTCCTGGCTGCGTCACCAGCGCTTGCTTTCCCGCTACGTCAAACAGTGCCAGATCAATTTGCGTTAGGTATCTCACCCCGTTTTGTATCAGCTGGGAATCTCCGCTCAATCGGAAAGTACTTGCATCAAATCGCTGTGCCACGAGCGCGTGGTCACCGTCCCGCACGTATACCAGATACCCTGGCGCCGCATACACCGCATTTGAACTCACCGCCATCACCAGACGCCTATCCGTCGTGTCCAGGCTCCCCACGTATAACGAGTTCTTCTCAAAGTGTCCTGTGAAGTTCGCCGATAAATAGAGAAAGTGCCTTCCGTCCGGCAAAAAGTTCGGCCACCGGTGGCTCGCTTCTTCGTTTGAACCATCCGCCTTCGTGACTTGCGTCACCTCGCCGCCATTCGGCGAAGTCCGGTACAGTCCACTGAACACATCCGGCGTAAACAGGATCACTCCATCTTTACTCCACGCTCCTCCTCGCCCATTGGGCGCATCCGCCAGCACTTGTACGCTCGTCCCCGCCGCGTCCACCTTTTTTAATTTCCCCTGGGAGAAGAATCCGATCCACTTGCCATCCGGCGACCAGAATGGCACCGTCGCATCCTCCGTGCCTTCTAACATCGTCGCGTTGCCCTCCCCGACCTTGTATCTCCAGACCATGAATCTGTTCTTTTGCTCGGAATAGGACACCAGCGCGACCGTTTGGCCATCCTTCGATATCGCCACATAATTTGCCACCAACGGGAACGGACTAGCAAAATGCATTGTCCGCTGGGATTGCCGTACTCCCATCCACCACATTGCCCCGCCAATTCCCAAGAGCAACAAACCCGTCGCGACCAGCCAGCCCAAGCCAGACAGGCGACTCTTCGCCGGTAGCAGGCGCGCCGCCGTTTCTCCCCGCGAGCCACTTTCCGCAATCCACCGCAATTCGCTTCCTATATCGCTCGCACTTTGCCACCGCGCATCAGGGTCTTTCGCCAGGCATTTCTGCACCACGTGGTCCAACACCGCCGGGGATGTCGGTTTCACCGCGCTTATTGGCCTCGGCTCTTTTTCCAGAATCGCGCTCGCCACACTCAGTTGCGTCTTCCCCTCGAAGGCCTTATTTCCCGTCACCATCTCGTACAACACCGCTCCTAGCGAAAAAATATCGCTCCGCGCGTCTAGCTCTTTTCCCTCCACTTGCTCCGGCGACATGTACTGAAATGTTCCAACAATCGTCCCTTCTTGCGTTACCGGCGATTGCGGCGGCGCCATGGCCGTCATTGTCGCCAGGCTTGCCGATTGCACTGTCGGCTTAGCCAGTCCAAAATCCAGAAGCTTCGTTCCGCTGCCCGTCAGCATGATGTTTCCCGGTTTCAAGTCCCGGTGCACAATCCCCGCTCGGTGAGCCTTATCCAATCCATCTGCGATCTGCGCTCCGTACTTCAGGGCTTGCTCGAGCGGCAGTGGGCCCTTCTCCAATCGTTTCGCCAAAGTCTCGCCTTCGACGCACTCCATCACCAGATAATCGATCCCATCCTCGTGGCCGATATCGTGAAGGGTGCAAATGTTCGGATGGTTCAGGCTGGAAATTGTTTTCGCTTCGCGTTCGAACCGCTGCTTTCGAACGGGATCGGCAGAGAGCTGCGCCGGTAGGATTTTAATCGCGACAGTGCGCCCCAGCCTCGTATCCTGCGCGCGGTACACTTCTCCCATCCCGCCCGCGCCGAGCGGAGATTGAATCTCATAGGGACCAAGTCTTGTGCCCGTCGCGAGACCCATCGTTGGCGCGCATTATAACCTCAAACCGGCCGTCACCCGAGCTGTTCAGCGGGTTGGCCTTCCTCATCAGCACCAATTTGATATGGGGAGAGAATCTTTCAACGTTGGGAGCAGCTGCGGGTACGATGCGCCGCTACGCGTAATAGGCGGCCAGCATCGTTCTTTCCCTCACCGGGAAGAATTCGCTCCCTCTGCAGATGCGCGAGAACTTCAAGACCACGGAAGCATCGAGCCAGCCGTTCTCGGCTTCGCTGAAAAGAATCTGCAACGCTTCCTCGGGAGGGAGGGCTCCCCGGTACGGCCGGTCTGTGGTCAATGCATCGTAGATGTCCGCAACCTGCAGAATTCTCGCTTTCAGCGGGATGGCTTCTCCGCGAAGGCCGTCCGGATATCCGCTTCCGTCCATTTTTTCATGATGATGCCGTATCACTGGGAGAAGAGAGCGCAGCGACTTGAGAGGAGCGCAGATTTTTTCTCCAATCTCAGGATGTTCCCGTATGATTCTTGTCTCTTCCGCGTTCAGAGGCCCGGGTTTAAGAAGGATGTTTTCTGGCACGCCAATTTTCCCTATGTCATGAAGCCAACTGGCGATGCGCAGTTCGTGTAGGTCCTCTTCTCCAAGACCAAGGCTTTCTCCCAATTGCTCCGCGTATGCCACCAGGCGATCCGAGTGGCCATTCTTCATGTTATGTTTCGAGTCGACGCTCCGCGCCAGCGAAAACACCGCTGACTTCGCCTGCTCATCCGCGTAGGTCTTCAGGCGCAAGACCGTCTGGATGCGCCCCAGCGCATCCCAGAGCGATGACGGTGTAGCCCAAACATCCATTGAGCCGGCTTCCCATCCACGTTGCATGTCCCATTGATCCGGAGAGGATTTCACCAAAACAACTGGCGTGAGCTGATTGAGAGGATACTTCTTAATCTGACGGCAAAGGTCGAAACTGCCCATGTCCGGCAAGCTATCGAACAGCAAGACCAAATCCGGCTGCATCCGCAAGCAACAGCTGATTGCGAATTCGCCATCTGCCGCTGTAACTACATCGCACCTCTGGCTCTGGAGGAAATATTTAAGTTCTTCGCGATTGGCTGAAGCAACATCCACTAGCAAGATGGCTGGGTCCATGCTTACCTCGTTATTTCGTCTGCGCCAGGGTTGAGCACACCACTCCCCGCGCGAGACAACAAGTCTTTGATGGATTGGTCTTGCTTGCGTTCTCCAATCCCTGTGTTCGGAGGACCCCTGCCTCCGCTTCCCGGGGACGAGAAGGAATGAGGTGGCTTGGCAGGGATCTTTAATGCCTCTGAAGCGCCAAATCGGAACCCTAATAAGTGTCTAAGAATTCGACTCTTGCAGCGCTCTTGGCAAGGGAGGGAAAATGGCGCATGGAATAATTTTCATGGTACTTCCCAGGTTTACCTGATGCCGAGCCTCCACTACCCCTCTTCGATTCCCCTTCGCCATCTGTACGGAAACATTCCGCCTGATTTACAGAAATCGGAGACTGAGTGTTGCGTGCAGTCGCCTTTACTATTCTTTCCGCGTCGCCTTACCCAGTAACGCGCTCGCGGACAAGCGACACCCAGCTTAAGGAAACGGGATGCGGGCAACCCTCTGCGTAAGGTATGATAGAGTCTTCGGAAATCAGATATTTAGGACACCAATGCTGACTGCCACAAATGGAAAAGTTTTGCTGAGGGTAAGGCCGCGGGGTTTCTGCGCCGGTGTCGTGCGCGCCGTGGATATCGTCGAACTGGCTCTGGAAGCTTACGGTGCACCAGTTTACGTGCACCACGAAATCGTCCATAACACCTACGTTGTAGAGCAGTTACGCCGCCGCGGCGCCATCTTTGTCGAAGCCATCGAAGAAGTACCACACGGCGCGGTACTTGTGTTCAGTGCCCACGGCGTTCCGCCAACGGTTCGCGACGAAGCCAAGTCGCGCGAACTGAAAGTCATTGACGCCACCTGCCCGCTGGTCACCAAAGTTCACCTCGAAGCCCTGAAGTTCGCACGCGAGAAGCGCACCATTATTTTGATCGGTCACCGCGACCATCAGGAAATCGTTGGCACCTCCGGCGAAGCCCCCGACCGCACGATCGTGGTGGATTCCGTCACCGCGGTGGATGCTCTCGAAGTCGACGACCCTACCAAGCTCTCGTTTCTCACTCAAACCACCCTGAGCCTCTATGACACTCAGGAAATCGTGGCGCGCCTGCGCCAGAAATTTCCACTCATCCAGGGGCCTGCCAGCGACGACATCTGTTATGCCACGCAAAATCGCCAGGAAGCGGTCGAACAAGTCGCCAAGGACGTCGATCTGATTCTCGTCGTGGGCTCGCCGAACAGCTCCAATTCGAATCGCCTTGTCGAAGTCGCGCAGCGCAGCGGCGTCAAAGCGCAATTGATCGATTCTGCAAAAGACATCGACGTGAACTGGCTCGAAGGAGTTTCGCGCGTGGGCTTGACGGCGGGCGCGTCCGCTCCCGAAGTTCTCGTCGAGCAAGTGAGCGAACGGCTGGCCGAGTTCGGATTCACCGATCAGCGTGATCTGGATTTGATTCGCGAAGACGTGCGCTTCACGCTTCCGCCGGAACTGGCGACCATCGCACCAGCGCCGCGCCGCTAAAAAGTTTGCAGTTTGCTGTGCCCGGCGGGGAACGCGCAGTGTGTGACCGGAAGGACTTGCCGGCCCGACTTACAAATCTTCCGGTCATTCGAACCGTAGCGCGGTAGACGGGAAATACTAAATAAGGAGCTAGACCTTGGCGGTCAAAATCGTCCGTCAGCCGAAGAAGATTGCCTTGATTGGCGCGCCCTCCAGCGCGGCGGCTTTTTCCGCGGGCAGCGAAAAGGCTCCGGCAGCGTTGCGCGCGGCCGGACTCGCCGAAAAATTGCAGGCCGCGGGCTATGAAGTCGTGGACTATGGCGACTGCGCTCCGCGCTTCTTCGCGGATGACGACGAACACCGCCGCGCGCGCAACCTCACCGAAATTGTCGCCGGCCTCAACGATCTAAAGACGCGCGCTGAGCTCGCGGTGAAAAGTGGAGCGCTGGTCCTGGTTCTCGGCGGCGACTGCGCGCAAGTTATCGGATTGCTCAGCGGAGCGCGGCGCTACTACAAACATCTCAATCTCTTGTGGTTCGATCGCGACGCCGATTTGAATACTCCCGCGAGCACGCCCTCCGGCCGCATCGACGGAATGGTCGTGGCCCATATCATCGGCAAAGGCGCGCCGGAGTTGGTGCGCTTCTGGAGCGAAGCGCCGCTGGTGCGCGAGCCGGATGTCACGCTCTACGGAATCGAGCGGCTCGATCCGCCGGAGCAGGAGTTCCTCGGCAAATCGCCGATGCGGCATATTCTCGCCGCGGACATTCAATCCAAGGGCGCGAGCAAAGCGTCGCACGATGCGCTGGTGCAAGTGCATGCCGACACGCGGGAATTTGTTCTCCATCTTGATGTCGACGTCATCGCGGCGGAAGAATTTCCCGCGGTGAATGTGCCCGGCAGCGGCGGATTGCAATTCGACGATGTGCGCGCGTCGTTCATCGAGTTTGTGAAACACAAGAACCTACTGGGGCTCGATGTGGCGCAGTACAATCCGGAAAAGGATTCCGACGGCAGCGGCGCAAAGAAGCTCATTGATCTTTTGATCGAAGCGCTTTCCGCGCGGCTGGAAGCGCTCGCAACGCCTGCAGCTGAACCCGCAGCGGGTCGGCAAGAAGTGTCCTCTTCAGAAACGACCGCATAAAACGATTGCGTTTTGCCTTTCACCCCCAAAAACTGGCTCGCAGTTCAAGAAGCGGCGGCGGCTCGTTTGCGCAGATAGCGCGCGAGGCCAAGAAAAGAAAGATTCAGGCCGGCGCTGAAAGCGTAGTGGTCCGCTTCGTTGCCGGGGAGATGCTTGGATATTTCGGCGTAGGTCGCGGACATGAAAGAATCCATCGCGGCGGAATCGCTGGCGGCAGTGCGCAAAATTTCCGCGGCGAGCGCGGCCCAGCGATGCAGCCGCTCGCGGAACAATAAAATGTGTTCCGCAGGATTGTCCGAATAACCGTAGTGCGTGAGAAACAGCCGCGCCGGGTCGCGCTCCAGGATAGCGGCGAAAGATTTATCCCAGATTTCGAGATCGATGTCCGGCGGAGGAGTTGCCGGCATCGCGAAGGAGTTTCCCTCGATGCGCACGCCGGCGGTGTCGCCGACGAAGGCGACTCCTTCCGCCTGATCGAAATAGCTGACGTGGTGCGAAGCGTGGCCCGGCGTGTAGACGACTTCGAGTTTGCGCGAGCCGAGCGTGAGCGTCTCGCCGCCCTCGAGGATGCGCAAGTTTTCCGCGGGAACGGGAAGCGCTTCGCCGAAAAGACGCTGCAAATCGTTGGGCCAGAGGCGCTGCGCACTGGCCAGCAGCTTGGACGGATCAATCATGTGGGGGGCGCCGAGCTTATGGACATAGACCGCGAGGCGGGGATTTTCGCGAACCAGCGCGCCGGTAGCGCCGGCGTGGTCCAGGTGAATGTGCGTGAGAAGAATGGCGTCGAGATCGCTCACGCTAAGGCCATGGGCTTGAAGCTGTTGGTGAAAAGTTTCCAGCGTGGAGCCGGGGCCAGGATCGACGATGGAGCGGTGACCGTCGGATTCCAAGAGTCCCGCAGCAATGGTGTGCGGGCGCCCCGTCCAAAGATTGTCGAGGGTAGTGATCGAAGACATGGCGGCGGATAGTTTAGCGTAGCTGGTTAGCAATGGCACCCCCCTACCCCCCCATTCCTGCATGAATTTGAAAGCAAAGAGGTTGCAAAATGGGTTCCCGTAACTGCTTGAAAAGAAAGGGGAGATTTCTCCGGGATGTGGGCGGGGTGAGTTCCAAAAGGGGAAGAGAAACGGGCGGTGCGTTGAACTGATGGTCGAGAAGTCACGACTCACGTTATCATATTTTAATAAATATTTCAATTACTTATATAGTACTAGTATTTAAAGAATGGGCACATTTCTTCGAATGATCCTGGAAAGGAAAGAAAACAAAGGGGTAGAGCTCACTGTGGACGGGGCAGAGGAAACTAGAACGCAGAATTGAGAAGAGGCTAGGGGCGCGGCACACCCACATGGCCTACCGTTTCGAGCTGGTGGCGGGCTGGAAGGAGCTGTAAGTGACGTTGAGGAAGGCGGCGGCTAGACTGGAATAGAGGCCGTACTTCACAAGGAATCTGCCAATTTCGAGGATACGGTCAGGCGGATAGATTTCGTTTTGGATGGGGATGGTCCAAAAGTGGCTTCCGAGGTCGAAGGTCCAGGAGCCCGCAACAAAAAGCACGCTGGACAGTAGATAGAGCCACGTCAGAAACTGGGAACTTTCGCGGCCGAAGTTGCGGCTGAACCGTGTCTGCCAAAGACCGAACCCGGCGGTCATACAAGCAAGAAAGAAATACACCAATGAGGGGGAAGAGTCGGCGTACTCCCTCCATCTCTGAGGAATGACGGGCCAAGCCAGCCCAGGGTGAGAGTGAAGATAAACTTTTGGATAGGTGGTCCAGGCGATGGCCAGTGCCAGAAATAGTCCAACAACGATCCACAAAACCAGTTCGTCAAGACCCTTCGAATGAGGAGGGTTTTCCGAGGGTGTCATGTCGGTATCGTACACCAGCGGATGTTTGCCAAGGTAGGATCATCGCGTGATCCTGTGGCAGCAAGTGGTGTAAAACGTACTGACACGTTGCCCACGGCCACGGGTTTCGATCGAAAGAAGGGGGAACCAAGAATGTTAAGGAAGACGTTTACTGCCAAACTGCAAAAAAGTCCCAAGAAAGGTGGGTGGACTTTTGTCGTCTGGCCTGGCTCAGTCAAGTTTTTTGGAACGCGTGGACTGGTTAAGGTCAGGGGCAAAATTGATGGTCATCCCTTTCGAAGTTCGTTTATGGCTCTTGGTGACGGCAGACATAAGCTGCCCGTAAAGGCGGACATCCGGCAAGCAATCGGGAAAAAGGTGGGTGAAACTGTAAAAGTGCTGTTGGAAGAGCGTATCGAGAGCTAATTCTAGCTGAGTCACGCGATTCAAGAATGTCCCACTAGCCAAAGTCAAAAGCCCCACACGCAGAAGTGGCGTATGGGGCACCCGCGGAAGAATCAAAAGGCAAAATCAAAAGCCCGTCCCACCCGCCTTCATTGCCCCTTGTTCTCGGTGGTGGAGGGGTCGAAGCCGAAGCGATCGCGCACGCGTTGGCGGAATTGTTCCCGATCTTCGGGCGTCATGTTCTCACAGCGTTCTTTCATGCGGCTGCGGAAATTGGGACGGCCGGAACGACCGGAGCCGTGCCCTCCCCATCCGCCAAAGAGGATCCGGCACAGGGCCAGGAGTCCGAGCGCTTGCCAAAAGGTGATCAGCCGCCAGCCGAAGAGCGGCGGCAGCAGCCAGTTCCATAAATGCATCACCAGTTCGCCGCCGATGGCGATAAATAGCGGGATCGCCAAAATCGCCAGTGGAGCTATCCAAATCCATTTCTTTTTCATGTTCGGTTCCTCATTTCTTCGCAAATTCGTCGTGAATGCCTTGCAATCGCTCGCGCAGATGCAGCACCGCATAGCGCTTGCGCGAGAGCAGCGTATTCATGCTCACGCCGCTTGCTGCCGATAACTGCTTAAAGCTGCGGCCTTCCAGTTCGTGAGCGACGAAGACTTCGCGCTGCTCATCGGGCAGTTCGTCGAGCGCTAATTCCAATTCATCCAGAAGCACGTTGCGGAAGTAGACCGCTTCCGGCCCGGCATCGGGCGATGGCAACAGATCTTCGATGCGCAGCAGCTCGCCGTCTTCGCCCTCGACCGCTGAGTCACTGAAGGGCTCCGGCTTCTTCTTGCGGAAGAGGTCGGTGATGCGATTGCGCGCGACGCGAAAAAGCCAGCCGGTGACGTGCTCGATGGGCATCAGCAGGCGATTGGCTTCCACCAGTTCGTAAAAGACTTCCTGCACGATGTCCTCGGCGTCGGAGGGATCGGGCACACGCCGGCGGATGAAGTTGCGCAGCCGGGAACGTTCTTCCGCGACGATTTCGGAGATTTGACGGTCTTGCTCGATCATCGAAGTGACGCTCACGGCTCATCCATCCACTTCTGTAGACGAATGGCGGGTGCAAATATTGTAGAGATTTAGGCGGGCGGGTGGGCGAGAGAAGTCAACTACCGTTCCTTCGAGGTTTTGTCGGATGCGCCATTTCACCTGTCATGTGATTATGTGAACGCCGATCATAATCAGCGCGTATCCCACTCAAAACTACTATCCACTCTGCCTTCCTCGGCAAATACTTGGGCAACGCGCAAAGCTCGTTCGAGCGTAACGCAGTTTCGAATCGGGTAGTCGCCCGGTTGCGCGCCAGCAACGAAGACCACTTTACCTTCACTTCTGTCGGTACCCACCATCGTGTAAAAGGTGATGTTGTCTTGCGTCGCATACACAATGTATTTGTCTTCGCGGCCTCCGCCGATCGCCATGTGCGGCACGGGAGTGCCGCTACCAAATAAAACCAGGGTTCGGTCAACACCGTTCAGTTGCCGAATGGCCATCTCAATATCGTTCCAGCTCGGATTCGATCGCTCGCGACGGTCGGCGTCATTGGGACCACACAGGTACTTCATGCTGCTCGAAGAATTTGTTCTGTCCTGTGGCACGGAGGGAGCATATCATCCGGCAATATCCAAGGTAGGTGGAGATAACGCTCATGACCAAGCCAATTGCTATTGCCCCCGTCATTTTGCTTTTCTGCGCCGCAGCGCCGCACGCGCAGCAACCTGCTGCTCCAGCGCCTCCCGTCGTGGCACAGACGGAAACGGACGAGTACACCCGCTACGAATTGCTGGCGCCGGAGACGGCGAGTTTCAAGATATTTTACGAGGTGACTGCGACTACTCCGGCCGCCAAGGTGTACTTCAATCCGATCCGCAAGGGGAGCATGGCGAGCGATGAAGCGGTTTACGATGCGATGACCGGGGAGCCGCTGCGTTTCGAAGTGGTCAGCGGCGCGGAGGCTCGCAAGGATCCCCTGATGCCCGAGGCGGATCTCTCTGGGAACTACATCAAGGTGCAACTGGCGCGCGCTGTTCCGGCTGAGGGGCAGGGACGCATCCTGATCGTCAAGACGTACAAGGATCCGAAGAGCTACTACCGCGAGGGCGAGGCTATCGTTTTCAATCGCGGCTTGGGCATTCGGCGGAACAAGGTGGTCTTGCCCGCGGGGTTCGAATTGGTGGGTTGCAACGTGCCTTCGCAAGTGTTACCGGAGGAGGGTGGGCGCATCGCTGTGAGTTTTATGAATGCCGGCGCGGAGGAGGCGCACCTGATCCTGCGCGCTAAGCCGGGCGCGCAAACCGGGCCGTCCGCCGCGGCACATGCAGCGACGCAAAAACGCAGTTGGGAAGCGCCGTTCGAGGGAGAAACGGAAAAGGAGCGGCTCGCCGAACGCGCGCATCAGGATCGCGATATCGTTTACTTCTTGCAGCAACCGGAGACGCATGCGTTCAGCCTGTATCACGACTACACGGAGTCGCGCCCCGACATGGACAAATATCTCAATGTGGTTCGCGAAGGCAGCACGGTTTCCGAGCCGTCGGCGTACGTACTGGACAGCGGCGAGAAGCTGGCGACGCGCCTAATCACCGGCGCGGAACTTGCAGCGGCAAAAATCACATCTGAGGAGCCGGTGAAGCCGACGACGCAAGTCGTGGTGATTGCTTTTCCTGCGGTGAAAAAGGGGCAATCGGTCCGCTTGCGAATTTCCGAGACGTATACGGCTCCCGCCAGTTATCGGTTGGACGGCGACGAACTGGTCTTTGACAGGAGCCTTGGCCGCGCGCGAAATGCCGTGGTTCTGCCGGCAGGCTGGTATCTGACCGCCAGCGCGATCCCCGCGACAGTCACACAACTTGCCGATGGACGCATCCGGCTCGATTTCTGGAACGGGCGGCCAGATTCCATGGACGCTCTGTTGAAGGCTAGGCGACGCGTAAAATCGGCAGAGCCCGGGCACTAGATCTGTCCGGGGCCGCGCGTGGGAGACTCGCCACCGCCGAGGAAACGAGGAAGTAGTTGCACGGAAAGGGAATTGTGGAATAACCTTACGGGGCCGCGTCCTTTTGATTCTTCAGGTTTCTCCCCGTGTCCGGACAGAAGTGTGTGGGGAGTGGTGGGAACCCGGAGAGAGGAAAGCGACAATTTGAAAAGCTGCGATGCGTCTAACGGAGTCCGCCAAGAGCAGCGAGCGGCCAGCAGGCGGGCGCGTGAATCAAACAGGATTCGGTGGACGAAGCTGAGGAGGAAGGCGATGCGTAATTGGTGTGCAGGATTGGCGATGAGCGCGCTTTTGGCTTTGCCGTTGTGCGCGCAGCAGAAAAGCACGGGAACTGATGACGATACCGCGAACGCCGCCGCAGCCGCGGAGAAGAGCGCAACATCCAGCAACGCCGCAGGAGGCAGCAACGCCGCGGCAAGCAGCAAGACCGTGGGGACGAAGGGCGTGTTTGCTTTGCCCGCGACGCCGCGGCCGACACCTTTTCCGGGAGGGACACCGCCGCATTCCACGGATACGGACGCCCCGGGCCGGCTCGTTCCCCGGTACGAAATCACGGGAATGTACGACTACATAAATTTCGCGCCCGGCGATCCGTTCGCTAGTTTCAACAGCCAAGGCGGATCGGCCGCGTTTACCTATAACGCGTCCAGGTGGGTGGGACTGACCGGCGAGTTCGGGGCCTATGACTTCAAGCGCAGCCTGTTCCCGGTGACCGGGAGCAACAGTGATGTCAACGGGAGTTTCCTAACCTACCTGTTTGGCCCTCGATTGAACTTGCGCAAATTCGATCACTTCGTTCCGTTTGGCGAGTTTCTTGTGGGCGGAGCGAGGGGCGGGATTGAACTTGCGGGCGTGAATTCGCAGAGCGCGTTTGCACTGGCGGCGGGCGGCGGCGTGGACATGGTGTTCCACAAGAACTTCGCTTGGCGTGTGGCCGAATTGGACTACCTCATGACCACGTTTACGGGCACGACGTTGGGAGCCACCGCGCGGCAGAACAGTTTCCGCGCCGCCACAGGATTGGTTATCCGCTTTGGGATTCCCAATCCGCCCCCTCCGCCGAACCATCCCCCGGTCGCGGCCTGCTCGGTGACTCCGGCGTCGATCTACGCCGGGTCTGGCGACACCGTGGCGGTGCACGTGACGGCCAGTGACCCGGACAACGATCCATTGACGTACAGCTACACGGCGACGGGAGGCTCGGTGGAAGGCACGGGCCCGGAGGCGCGCTGGAATTCGGCGGGCGTGGCTGTGGGCAGCTACACCGTGAACGTGAAAGTGGATGACGGCAAGGGCGGCTCGGCTTCGTGCGCCGCGGACATCAAGGTAGAAGAAAAGCCCAACCATCCGCCGACGGCGTCGCTCTCGATCGAGCGCAGCTCGATTTTTCCGAGCGAGAAGACCGGCGTGACCTGCAACGGCAGCGATCCGGACAACGATCCGTTGACGTACAGCTACACCACCACTGGTGGGCAGATCGTGGGCAGTGGCTCCAACGTGCAGTTTGATCCCAAGGGCCTCCAGCCTGGCAGCTACACCGTGAAGTGCACGGTGAATGACGGGCGCGGCGGCACCGCCGATGCTTCCGGGAACGTGGAGGTAAAGGAAGCCCCCGAGGTCAAGCAAATCCAACAATTGGAAGCCAAACTGGCTTTGCACAGCATCTACTTCCCAACGGCTCTGCCGACAGCAGGAAAGCCCATGGGCGGTTTATTGGCCAGCCAGATGGTAACGCTGGATGCGCTGGCGAGCGACTTCAAGCAATATCTGACATTTAGACCGGAAGCGCACTTGACTCTCGAAGGGCACGCGGACATTCGCGGCGCCAAGGACTACAACATCCAGCTCTCCGGGCGGCGGGTGGAACGCACCAAGAGCTACCTGGTGGAAAAGGGCATACCGGCGGATAAATTGTCGGTCAAGGCGTTTGGCTTTGAAAAGAACATGACCGACGCGGACGTCAAAGCGCAGATTGAGGCCGATCCGGACATTAGCCCGGCGGAAAAGCAGAAGATTCTGAAAAACCTGCTGACCGTACGACTGGCCAGCAACCGGCGCGTCGACGTCACTCTGAGCACCACGGGCGAACAATCGGTTCGCCGGTTCCCCTTCAGCGCCAAGGATGCCTTGACGTTGCTCAGCAGGACTGGCGGCGAAACGGCCAAGAAGAAAACGGCTGCTCCGGCACCAGCGAAAAAGCCCTAACGGCTAGTAGTACCGCAGGTAATGCCTGCTGGAAGTGGCTCGTCACTTCTGGGCGGGAATGGTAAACAAGACGAGGTCATCAAAGCGGGCTCTTCGAGAAGTTTTCGAGGAGCCCGCTTCGTATTAGGAGGGGAAGCGGGAGTCAACCCATCGCAGCCCATTCCCGTTTTGGAACGGAAAGGGAGACCGGAGAGGGACTGAGACCCAAACTGGGACTTGCCAACAGCGTTCTAATATAGCTAATGTATTGACAAATGAATAAGTCTGGCGGATGTTCCTGAAACGGAACTCGATATGCAAGCAAAGCCACCAGCCGGAGGCTTTCATGGTCCCAGTGATGAGTGAAGAAGCGGCAGTCCGCCGCGAGGTCGTCCCGATGAGTATTCTCATCGTTGATGACGAGATGTCCATCCGCGAGACCTGTGCCACGGTTTCTGAGCAATGCGGGATGAAAGCTGTAGCGGTGGCCACCGCCGATGAGGCGCTGCAGGTGCTGGAGCATTCCGCCATCGATATATTGCTGACCGATCTGAAGCTGCAGCAGTCCAGCGGGGTGGACCTATTAAAGCAGGTGCATGACCTTCATCCGGAGGTCGCCGCAGTGGTGCTCACGCAATACGGAACCATCGAATCGGCGATGGAAGTCACCCGTATGGGCGCGGTGGACTACGTGACCAAGCCGTTCCGCATCGAAGAGCTGCGCTCGCGGCTCGAACGCGTGGCGCGGGCCGTGGAACTCCAGCAGGAGAACCGCCTGTTGCGCGAGCAACTGCGCACCCGGCCGGGGTTCGGCGGGCTGATCGGCGTCTCCATGAAAATGCAGCGCGTGTACAAGATGATCGAGAAAGTGAGCCAGCATGAGTATCCGGTGCTGGTGCTGGGCGAAAGCGGAACGGGGAAAGAGCTGGTGGCCCGGAGCATTCATTTTATGGGGCCGCGCAAGGACCGCCCGTTTGCGCCGGTGGACTGCTCGGCGCTGGTGCCCACGCTGATTGAATCCGAATTATTCGGCTACGTGAAAGGGGCGTTCACCGGAGCCGTGCAGGCCAAGCAGGGCTTGCTGGAGGCCGCGCAGGGCGGGACGCTTTTTCTGGACGAGATCGGTGACATGCCCGTGGACCTGCAGGCCAAACTACTGCGCGCCTTGCAGGAGAGGGAAGTCAAGCCGGTGGGCTCGACGGAACGGCGGCACATCAACGTCCGCATTATCGCGGCCACCAACCGCGATCTGGAGAACGCCATTCGCACAGGAACTTTCCGCCAGGACTTGTTTTTCCGGCTGAACGTGGTGCAGATCAAGCTGCCCCCCTTGCGCGACCGCAAGAGCGATATCCCCATTCTGGTGACTTCCTTTCTCGAGAAATTTTCCAACCCGCAGGGTCCGGTGCGCACCATTTCCGAAGACGCCATGCGTCGGCTGATCGCTTACGATTGGCCGGGCAACGTACGCGAACTGGAGAACGCCATCGAGCGCGCTGTCGCACTCGGATCCGGGCCGATCCTCCACGTCGGAGACCTGCCTTCCAATCTTCAGTATCCCACCACCGAAAGAACGCCGGAGAAAGATGAAATCCTGCCTCTTGAGGAATTGGAGCGGCGCGCCATTCTTCGCACCCTGCGCGAAACCGGAGGCGACAAGCTATCCACCGCGCGAATGCTGGGCATCGGAAAGACTACGCTGTACCGCAAGCTGAAGCAGTATCACATGGAGCCCGCCGAGTAATAAGGAATCTGGCCGCTCGCGAATTCTTTCCAACCGGCCGTTGGAATGTTCATTTCACTCCAGTTGTCCTCGAACGTCGCGTTCCGGTTACAGGCAGTTTCCCCCCGCCCCGCGCCTCGGGAGGAATCTCTTCAGTCGATACCGGCAAACCTTCCCAGAAGCCGACTTCTCATTACCTTTCTTGTTGGAGCGTCCGAAATTCGGAAAATCAATAAGACTGACATTTTTTCCTAGTACGCTTACCCATTCAGAGCCCCGGCTGTTGATCGCATCGCACCACGAAGCCATACATGACGCGGGTCGGAGTTGAGCCTCGGATGCCAAGCCATGAGGAAATGAAACGCGTGCAATTCTTGTGGCGCCTTCAGGAGCCGCAACCTGCGGTCGTGTTTGATAACTGATGTCATGCCGCCAGTTAGGGTAAGGACCAGTTCCGTACCGGGAAGGCATTGCAGTGCCACGCCGAAGTAAGGCACCCGAATACAAGAGCTGCGTTTTGCACCAAGAGCGGCCAGTTGCTTATCTGGAATTGTTTGCACGCCTTCATAGGGTGAAACCACGATGTGGCTCGCGGCCAGATATTGCTTAAGTTTCAGCCGGTCGCCAAAGTGGCTCTCGCGCGCCACGGCGCAAATCCAATCTTCTTTGTAGAGCCTTTCCAACTGGAAGTGCGATGGCAGGAGCCCCTCATCATTGCGGAGAACAAGATCGAGTTGCCCGTGTTCGACTAGCTCCGTGATGCCACTCTGCCATGGAAGAAATTCAAACTGCACTTGATAGCGTCCGTTCGCATACTGCCGGCACAAGCGCGGGAGCACGACTGTACAAACGTTATCCGGACCTGAGATGCGGAAATGGCTTTTCTCTCGGGTGGGATCGAACACAGCCGGCGCAACGAGATTCTCCATTCTGGGCAGAAGTCCCTCAAGCTCCTCAAGAATCTTTCGACCTCGTAAAGTGAGTTCGAAGCCATGCGGCGATCGAACGAGAAGATCATCCTGAAACATCGCGCGTGCCCTCTGCAAGGCCCGGCTCACGGCGGGCTGGCTGAGGAACAGGCGGGATGCCGCTGCGGTGATGCTTTTCTCCTCGGCAATCGCAGCAAACGTAACCAGGAGATTCAAATCAGCCTGACGCAATTTCTCTAGACGCATAGACATAATGCCTATTATGCATGACTCGCATGCGTGTGTGTGCGCATCTATAGCTGTGTAAATCGACAGAACTGCACAGACGGAGAATTCAATGCCACGAGAAAACGGTTTCGAGAATAAGCGGGTGGTCATCGTAGGTGGATCGTCAGGAATTGGTTTGGCCGTCGCCGAAGAGGCGGCATCGCACGGGGCCGACGTTGTGATCGTCTCCAGCAGCGCAGAACGAGTTCAGGAAGCCATTAAATCTATCGGAGGAGAAGCACGGGGACAGGCGGTTGACGTCTCCGACGAAAAGGCTGTGGAAAGCTTTTTCACGAACCTTGGCGGCTTTGATCACCTGGTTTTCACTGCAGGTGACAGCCTGCAATTGAACGAGCTTGCTAAGACAGATCTCAAACAGGCGAGACGCGCATTTGAACTGCGTTATTGGTCCGCACTCGCCGCGGTCAAGTACGGAAGCCCGCATATCCGCAAAGGGGGCTCTATCGTGCTCACGACCGGAATCGCCGGCCAGCGCCCGCGCAGTGGATGGGTCATTGCTGCAAGCGTCTGCGGAACTATCGAAGCACTAACGCGTGCCCTGGCGGTTGAATTGGCGCCAATCCGGGTTAACGCAG